>ENA-OYWH01000049-OYWH01000049.1-human-gut-metagenome-genome-assembly--contig:-NODE-49-length-91252-cov-7.859557_pt1 | contig 91252 bp, 55 predicted proteins | sample MGYA00244168_ERZ653393 | MGnify/ENA primary metagenome ERZ653393 (study PRJEB26926, sample SAMN06165164) | human gut metagenome | biome: ENVO:00009003; feature: ENVO:2100002; material: ENVO:00002003...
AAATGGTTTCTTCGTTTAGTTGTATTTGTTCTGTGCCCGGTGTTCCATATACCATGGCCCCCAAACGACCATTTCCAAGGGGTAATGCCTCGGTCCATACCTGCGCGGGACAGTCATACCATAGCTTGTATTCGGGTACAGATAACTTTTTCTCCTGTGCATGAATACAACCTACAGATACTATTACCAACAGATATCCGATTAATCTCTTTTTATTCATTTCTTTCTATTGCTTTTATTCTTATATAAACCTGTTGTTTACATACTTTTATAAAAGAGACGATTGAAAGTTCTTTTTGTACCCATTGCACAAGCAATAAGAAATAGGAATAATTAAAAGTTATCGGGTATAAAAAAAACGAACTTCAATATCCGGCTAAAAAGAACTTACTTTGCATCTGTAAAAATACTCCTGAAAAGTATAATTTCAGATATAGACTTATGTATTTACTATTAAACAGGTATATGAATATGTATAATTTAATCATTAGGCCGTTATTATTTTGCATTGATCCGGAAAAAGTGCACCGGATGCTTTTAAGCTGGTTGAAGTTTTATCGCTATTTGTTTCCGGTCCGAGCTTGCGTGAGAGGCTACAGCAGAGTTTCTGATCCATTTTCGTATGGGCATTTGCAATTTAAGAACCGAATTGGACTGTCTGCCGGGTTTGATAAGAATGCAGAGGCTTTTGATGAGTTGGCAGACTTTGGTTTCGGCTTTCTGGAAGTAGGTACAGTAACTCCTGACAGCCAATCAGGAAATCCTTCCCCACGTATTTTCAGATTGGTGGATGATGAATCATTGATTTCACGTACGGGCTTCAATAATTGTGGAGTAGATGCGGTCCGGCAACATATCAGGAAATATAGAAAGCATTCTTATGTATTAGGAGTAAATATTAATAAGAATCCGTTTTCTACAGGAGATCAAATTATCAAAGATTTTGAGTCGACTTTCATCCATTTATATGATTGTGTGGATTATTTTACCCTAAACTGGGGTAGTATAGATAACGACCTGTTTGCTATGGTTTTAGAAAAGCTCATAATATTTCGTCAGGCGGCGAACAAAAGATGTAGTATTTTCATTAAACTTCCGGCAGATATAGATGAAAAAGCACTGGATACAGTCATTTCGCTTGCATATAAATACTCTATAGAGGGCTTTATAGCCACGGGACCTACAATGGATCGTTCAGGATTGCATCAGGCAGAAACAAAACAATTGGAGAAGATTGGCAACGGCGGGGTGAGTGGCCGGGGTATTGGAAAGAAATCGCAGGAAGTAGTGCGTTATTTATCCGAACATACCGATCGGCACTTTCTGATTATCGGAGCAGGAGGAATCATGACAGCCGAAGATGCAGCCGGAATGATTTCTCAAGGGGCTGACATGATACAAATCTATTCGGCTTTCATCTATTCCGGTCCGTCTATTGTTCATAAGTTAGGAAATAAACTTAAAAACGAATTGAAATGAAGAATTTAATTTGTGTAAGCCTGTACGATAATTTATCGATAAAGGTATATAACTTGTCGGAAGTGAATAATAAAGAGCTGATGGGGATAGTGGAAAATGCTCCTGAAGGAACTTTATTTGTTTTTACCAGTGAAAAATCAAATGGTAGCAGTGTTATTATGTGTCCCGGCGGCGGCTTCTTAAAGACCAATTTGGAACATGAAGGTCTTGATTTCGCCGAATGGTTCACCCAAAAGGGAATGACTTATGTGCTTTTCAAATATAGAATGCCTCATGAAAATCCTGATATTCCCAGACAGGACATCCGGTTGGCATTAGCAGTTATACGAGAAAAATTCCCGGAATTTAGCAAACGGGTAGGAGTAATGGGAGCTTCTATTGGTGGATATTTGGCCACTTGTTCGGCTACGATATTATCTGATAAGGAAAAGCCTGATTTTCAGATATTGATGTACCCGGTAGTTAGTATTGATGATCGTTTAACGCATCTTCCCTGCCGTGAACGGATGTTTGGTCACTCTTATTCACCGGATAAGATGGTACAATATTCACCGATTGAACATGTCACTTCAAGTACACCCGTCGCTTTTATAGTGGCTGCCTCAGATGACAGTGTGGTCAGTCCCCAGAATGGAATACAATTTGCTGCCCAATTACAGAAATCTGGTGTTCCTATATCCTTGCATATATATCCTACAGGAGGGCATGGATTTGGTTACAATGATAGCTTTGTGTACAAACAGGAATGGCTTCAGGAACTCGATGTATGGTTGGAGAAATTAATTTATTAATTCTTTTAGTTGCCATACTTTGAAATATACTTCTTATATTTGTCAGTAGAATATTTAATAATAAGAAGTTATGAAAAATTTTAATGTTACATCTATGCTAGTAATGCTGATGTTCATGTGTATTACAAGTATGCAGGCGCAGAGTATTACTCCCAGTAAGAAGTATATCACGAAAGAACTGAATAATGTGAGTAATTTCAGTTCAATCAGGGTCCTGGGTAGCCCCGACGTTGAGTATCGTCAGAGTAGTGATTCTAAAACAACAGTTTCTATATATGGTTCGGATAACCTGGTTGACCTGTTGGAAGTATCTACGGTAAATGGAGTGCTGCAGGTAAATATAAAGAAAGGCGTTAAGATTCTTAGTGGAGAACGCCGGTTGAAAGTGATTGCCTCTTCTCCTTCATTAGATGATGTAGATATTAAAGGCTCGGCCGATGTATATCTGAAAGGTACCCTCAAAGGAGCTGATTTAAATCTGAATATAACAGGTTCCGGAGATATTGAAGCCGAGAATTTACAATACACCAATCTATCTGCTTTTATAAAAGGTAGTGGAGATATTGATGTGAAGAATGTGAAGGCCACTACTGTAAAAACGATAGTTAGCGGTTCTGGTGACGTGAAGATGAAAGGTTCCACTCAAACGGCTATGTTGACTGTGAATGGTTCCGGCGATATCAGTGCCGACAAATTGACGGCTACTAATGTAGTTGCTACAGTTTCGGGTTCCGGTGATATATCTTGTTACGCTTCCAAACAGTTGGACGCAAAAGCCAGTGGTAGTGGAGATATTGAATATAAAGGAAGTCCTTCTATTGTAAATAAGCAAGGCAAGAAAGACTCAATTTCCGGCAAGTAAAAAATTAGATCCCTTACAGGAAGCGGGTAAATATGTAACATAGTACATATTTACCCGCTTTTGCTATAAACAAACATAATACATGATAATTGGGGGCATACATTTCTGGGAGAAAGGTGAAAACGAGTAGAAAAATAAGTAAGCAAACGTAAATACGGTTTTAAAGCTATTAAAATAGATGAATTCCGGCAACAAACAGATATACTGATTGTTGTGTCAATGAATCATTCGTTTTTTTTATTCACCTGAAAAAATACAGACTATGGCAAAGAATTCTCCCGATGAAGGGAAAAGTACAAAGATGGTAGAAAAGCAGGTAGATCCCTCTTTTAACAACCTCAAAGAGTACCGGGCAAAAAGACAATTCAGTGAGACTCCGGAACCGATGGCGGATACCGTGGAGACTCCAAGCCGGATACCTGTTTTTGTTGTCCAAAAGCATGAAGCCAGTCATTTTCATTTCGATTTTCGTCTGGAAGTGGATGGAGTGTTGAAAAGTTGGGTGGTACCTAAAGGCCCTTCCATGAATCCGAAAGATAAAAGACTGGCTATACAGGCAGAAGATCATCCTTTGAGTTATGCACACTTTGAGGGAGTTATACCCGAAGGCAACTATGGAGCAGGTACAGTGGAAATATGGGATAGCGGAACCTATGCTTACGTCGGTAATAATCGTAACATATCCGCTGCCATTAAAAACGGAATACTTGAATTCAAATTACATGGTCATAAGCTCAAAGGCCTGTTTACTCTTATCCATACTAATATGGACGACCAGGACAGAGACTGGTTACTAATCAAGAAAGATGATGTCTTTGCAGTCACTCATGTCTACGATGCGAAGAAAATTCCATTGTATGATGAGGTATTTCTATGATATATATGTTTCTTATGATTAAACGATACTCACTTGCATATATAATTTTCTAATTATATATGTAGCTTTATAATTCAATATACTCTATTGTTTTGATGATTCAATTAACTTTTATGATATTATGACCGTATTATTTACGATGAAAATAATTAACTAATGAGGATTGCCTGGGTAAAATGAAGGCTTGATGGTATACCCTCTTAATATTTCGGTAACAAAAGACATTGTTACCATTTTTGATAGAAAACACCCATTGTTTTTGTCGGAAACCACCTCCTGTGTATACATTGAAAAGTTTATACTTGCATCGGGTTTTAAGCACGTTAAAAGATTCTTAGGCGTGTTTTACTAAAGGTGTAAAATATTAATCAAATCCGATATTAGTATGAATGATTGTTACCTGAATTTCTTAGTAAGCTTCCGAGCTTTGTTTTCTTTAGATGTTGGAGCCAATTTAGTAAACAGTAAACAAACTATTGACATCATTTTACCCGATTTGTCGTTGCTCGGATATGCGGTCCCTGTGGAAAGTTTCGGCATTGGGCTATTTGTGATTTTGTTTGCCTACCTTATAATAGAATACAATGTGCAGTTGTTATCACATGAAAAATTTAAGATTGCTATGAATATGCTCCATACTGCACATACACCGTTAATATTGTTGCGGAATCAATTGGAAGAACTTAAAACAGGCAATCTTCCTGAACCCCTTTCCCAACAAGTGGAAGAAGCATTGGGATATGCCGAATGTATCATATATTGTAACCGGAATATTGCAACTCTAAATAAAGTAAATAAGAGAATTCCTCCTAAAACGTCAACGGTAAATTTGGAACTTTCCACTTATGTTACTTCCATTGTCAATCAATGCCGGGCTCATGCCAATTCCCGCCAGATACGGCTGACTGTCGGTGAATGTTCGGATTGTGTCAGTTGCAGGATAAACGAAAACATAATGACTGCAGCACTTCAACATCTTATCAACAAGATGATTTTGATTTCCGAGTCAGGCTGTTGCATATCGATCAACGTAACCCACACAATGAATTCCTGGCAGTTGCAGATTAGCAATAACGAAATAGCCGGGCAAAGAGCAGGGAAAATGTTTCCCTTTATTCCTATTATATTTCCCGTGTATGGATATAGTGATTTATGGACGGTAAGAAAAATCATCCGTCTGCATGGCGGAAAAATAACCGGATGCAGACATGGTAAAGCTGCTACTTTCCAAATCGTTATTCCGACAGACTGCCATTGCCAGAATCAGTCATGCCCGGTATTGAAACATTCTTCTGCAAAAACGAAGACCCAAATAGATGATTCCTGCGAGAGTCCTAAGAGCGATAAACAAAACACTAAAGCGAGAGAAACTTCTCATATCCTATTAGTGATGGCAGATAAGTTATTCAGTGATTATTTGAAGAAAACTTTATCACGCTATTTTCAGATTTCAGTCCTTGATAATCCGGAGCTGCTAATCAATACAGCTATCAGTCAAAATCCTGATGCGATCATTATTGACGACAATGTGAATGGAATAAGCGGAGATACACTTAGTACTCAAATTAAAGAAAATCAAATGATGGGCTACATACCAATCATTCTTCTATTAAGAACCTTTGACAGCGAAAGCTATTTATCTCATTTAGAGAGTGGGGCAGACCGTCTGGAATTACGTACGGAAAGTATTTGTAAACTTAGGGCAGACATACGTATGCTTGTCGAAAACCGCATGGTCTTGCGCGAACGGATCAGGCTGTTTCTGTCAGATGCCATTTCTCCGATGATACCCTCAAAAGCCGAAATAGAAACAGAAAATGCCGACCGGAAATTTATGGATAAAGTCAATAAAATCCTGGAAAAAAATCTCTCTACTGATAAATATACAATAGATAAATTAAGCCTTGATATAGGGATGAGCCGTACTGCTTTTTATAATAAGATAAAAGAGATTACGGGAAACCCTCCTGAAGAGTATATCAATTCATTCAAAATGGACAAAGCACTTAAATTGCTGGCTTCCCAGCAGTATCGTATTTCGGATGTTGCAAGTATACTGGGCTATTGCGATGCTAAATATTTTGGAAAGAAGTTCAAAGACTTTTATCATGTATGTCCGTCCGATTATATAAAGAGCATTGTTGGATAAAAGAGTATAGAAAACGAGGGTGTCCAAAAGTGAAGTGCACCCTCGTTTCTTTATGCCTTTTTACGTTTTTTCTCTTTGACTGCAAATCTTGTTTTATACAGATGTAATAAAGTCTGCTTTATTGTATCATAGTACTTGTCCAATCCATAGATCTTTAATAACATCAGCTCAAAGTCGATTCTATCCTTTTGTTGTAATTCCTTTTCAAGAGGTAATCTGTCTCTATTGAAAATAGGTTGAAATGCTTTTATGATTTCTTTCTTTTGCGCATCAGACAGTAACTCCGGATTGAGTATCTTGAAATCCTTCTTGAATTTAGTTTCTCTAAGGTCAAGTGCTCCCAGTCCCCTGCCAAATCCGAAACTCTCAATGAAAAACATACTCAAAATATTATTCAGTAATGCAAGTAGGAAAATCTTGTTTTCATCTTTGTACTGTTCCTTTATTGAAAAGCCAATCATCCGTTGATCGAAGAAAGAACGTTTATCAAGCATGGCTATAAATAAACTTTTGTCGAAATTAATATTAACGACAAAATCTGCCATGTTTTTTGTGCTCATTTCATACCAAAACATATTTGGTTTACGTAAAGCTATAGGTAATAGCTTCTTATTTGTTTTATCCATTTGGTTTTCAAAAGATCTTATCCAATTCAGAGTCCCGGTATGATTTAAAGTTTCGAGTTCTTCGATACTTTTTGAACAACAGAAAGCCTGCGTCTGACTAGTTGCAATGAATGAAGATGCTTTCTTTAAGTTTTTTAGAACAGGCTCAATATATTCATCTTCTATTCCGTGTCCTTTTGCAGGATAAAACATACGATTACAACCTCTTCTTTCTCCACGTATAAAATCGAAAAACTTTTTAGAGTCAATAAGCTTCTCGGCTATCGTAGGCAACCAATTCAAATTAGCAAAATATCCGGACCATGGGATTCCGATATTTTCCAATTGTTTGATTTCATTTATTGAATAAGATTGAATATTGACCCAATCAGACTCTTTATTAAGAATGATTTCACTACTTAATTTCTTAATATCTGCTATGTTCTCAAGTTTCTCTTTTAATGTACAGAAAGAAATTCTCCTGTCTAAATTTACCGGATCAGAAATCTCCCTCTTGGTTGCTATTAATAATGTGGTGACAACCTTTGCATTATTGAACCATCGTCCTTTCCCGGAAATAACAACACAGTCAATATTGAAATATTTTTGAATTAACTCTAAGAATATTTCTCCATAGTCTGTTCCAAGCCATGCATTAGAAAGTATTAATCCAATTTTTCCATTGTCTGAGATAATGTCGTACAAGTAGAAAGGAATATATGCAAATATATCACTCTTTTTACTTAGTGTCTTTTTCGCTTTAGTCTGTTCCTTGATTAATTTATTGATTTCCTTTATATTCGGATTGAGCTTTTTGATCTCTTTCTCTCTTATAAAAGGAAGATTAGATATGATATAATCTACCTTAGGCAGTTGCTTTTCTACTTGATTTCCATTATTGGGATCTTTAAATACAATAGTTTGTCCTGCGTGCAACTCAATTACATCCGACCTGAAGATATGCAGAACTTTTCCAATATTGCCGGGATTGGATAAGGTCAGTGTTGATAGCTGGATAGGAAATGAATGTTTGTCCGAAGCCCAGATACTCTCAATAATTTGCTCTTGACCAATTTCATATTCTTCTTTAAGAGAATAAGCCTGCTTAATAATAGTTCCCGTTCCACAACAAGGGTCGAGGGTAATTCCATCTTTTTTATCTATCGTTAGCCTTGTTAATAAATCGGCTAGTTGAGGAGGAGTCGCAAATTGTCCGGCCACTTTTCTTTTGGCATAGGCGATGGACGATTGCAGTAAGTTTTGCAAGATTTGAATATCAACCCCTTCAATATTAAGGTTTGAAAGAAATACATTTAATTGAACTAGCTGCTTCCATGCATTATCAGATACTAATTCATTAGCGATATTATTCCCAAAAATATTCCAAAAATTACAGTGCTCCGAGATGTTGGCTATTATTTGTAGGGCTTCACTGACAGTTGTATCGAAAGTAATTGTTTCAATAATCTTTGCCTCATTGAAATGCCGTTTGATAATGTTGCCAAAAATAATCTTGAAAAACCAGTCGGTCAATATAACCTTTGATAGAGTGGGCAGTTTATGCTTAGCGTCTTTTGGGGCTTGCGAGCTAAATCCATATTCTGCTGCAGAAGAGAGCCACCAATTATCTATTTGCGCATCGAGTACTGCACTACTTTTTATATTCTCTTTTATGTTTTCTGCTGTCGAATCTATATTTTCGAGAACGATATCGATTATTTTATCAATTGCCAATATCTCGGAAGATCCACTTTCAGTTATTTCTCCATGCTCGAAATAATCATTTAAATCTTCCAGAATGGTATGTAGAAGATCTTTCCAAAGATTCTCATTTTCTTTCACCTCTGAACGCGAATGAAGGTCGATACTATTCCATGATTTCAAGATAGAATATGTATTCCCTTTCTTAACATACAAAACTGCGCTTGTCACATTCCAAAGAATAAAACTATTATTGTGCAGTATCTCTGATTTTATCTTGGCGTTATTTATTAATTCCGTGTCGGTTATAGGGGTATCAGGCATTTTGAGTTCCCATCCCTGCAAAATTATCTTTTTAGCAGAGTCTTTGAAGATAAGCACATCCGGAAATAAACTCGATTTTTCATTTCTGATTGTATTCTCTCCTCCGGCACTTTTTACATGCCAACTTTTGTTAGCCAGGTAAAGATTGATTTCGCTAATGACATCAATGGCCCAACTTCTTTCATTATAGTTGATTTGTGGCATCCGTTTCTAAATAGTTTAAGGTGTGATATTTTGTGATTGGTTTTTTGAAAAGTTTGCGAGTCGATGGAGTCACTTCTTCTCTTTTTAGTGTTTCTGAAATCCTATCCATACAAATCTTGATATAGTCAGTAGGCTGTATTCTGTGCAATAATACATCTTCATTTTTTTCTATTCCGATAAAACTTCTGTTTTCCAGAATGGCCGATAGCAGGAAGCTGCCGCTGCCGCAAGCATTATCCAGAATGATATCCCCCGGGTTAGAGAATGTTCTGATTAGATATCTACCCAATTCAACAGGCTTCTGTGTCGGATGATAAACTTCGCCTTCCGATTCGGCCGTTTTCACATATACAAAGTCGTCATGATCCTCCTCAAAGAATACCACATCATTGGGATAACGTTCACCGTCGCTTTTTACATGCTGTGGCTTGAACTCTCCATAACTTCCTGTATATTGATCTTTTCTGATCCCCTTATCATACGCTTCCCCTTTAGTCATTTGCGGATTGTACACCGGCTGTTTTTTATAGAAAATACAAATATCTTCGTGCTTACGAAGCGGTTGTTTTTTGGCATTTAAAAAGTTGGTCGGTTTTGACTTGATCCAGGTAATCTTGTATTTGAATAATTTCTCCCTGCTTAAAATCAATTTGGCTGTAAAAATACCTTGTGCAGTTAAAACGATTGCCCCATTATCTTTAATAATACGTTCGTATTCAGCCCAAAGAGCCTGCAAATCAATCACGGAATCCCATTTATTTTGTGTGGTACCATACGGTAAATCACAAAGTATCATATCTATGGATTTATCAGGAATGGATGGCAATATGTTCAGACAGTCGCCCTGAATGACTTTGTTTACAAAAGGTTTAATGCCTTTCTGCTGTTTTTTCTTTTTTTGTATGACTCCTTCTAACAATCGTTTATCTTTCTCTTTTATATCTTTGGATGTAGAACCCATGGTTTGCATATTAAATATTTAAATTGTCATTTTCTGTCAAAAGTAGAAATAATAGGATTATCTCCCAAATTTATTATATGAAATAATGGTATGAATGAATCTTTTTCATTTCATATTTCGAAGAGTATATATTCGATTTGATTATCTTTGTCTGATTTTTGAAACTTTGAATATAAAGATAACTACGCTTATGTTACAGAAAACATTTTTAGCACGTTGCGACAATAGGGCTTGTCTAGCTAAAACAAATATAATGAGTGGCTCACCGGAGGCTTGGCTGTCTAATGATATATTATCCAAGTCTAATACGTTTGGTTTGACTTTCGATTTCTTCGTTGATTGGGCGATTAATCAAATTTCTCCTTATGTCTGGATTAAAAGAATACTATTGCCTAACTATACTTATGATGAATTTATCGGTAAGTTGGACTTTGAAATGGAAAAAGAATTTGGTAAAGATTATCTATGCAGACTAGGACGGTTCGCAACAGAATATGATATGCAAATTCAATTTATTGTGTTTCATGATGATTTGGATTGGTCCAACGACAGAAATGAGTTGCTAATTGTCTCTTTATTCTTCAAGGAAGGGCATTATAGCTTTTCTCCTCAAAAATATAGCTTGTCAGAATTTAAAGAGCTGATAAAGTCTCATTCCGGAGGTCCAGTTTCAATAGGTTCCAAAGGACTTATTTATGGTACCTCAAGGTTAGAATGCAGTTTGTCTAAGACAGATAGTTTATATCCGGGTGATGCAGACCTTCTACTTTTGAATGAAGATAATAAAGCGGTTTGCATTCTTGAATTTAAAAAACACACATTATCCAGTCCTATCTCGGAGCAATGTTTCACAAACTATTATCCACGTCCTGACGGGCGCAAGTATAAACGCTTGGCCTTATTAAGAGATTATTTGGCTTCTAAATCCAATAGTCGTATTTTATTTTTTGTTCTTTATTACCCAACTCAAACATATATTGAGCAACAATGGAAATTGGAGGTAATAGAAGGTAATGCCTTTAGTTTGCGAGCAACTGATAGTTTTATCTTTGAATTACCTGCCGATAAATCAGATAATGAATACAAAAAGGTTATTGAAAAAATATCTCAGGTAATTGCTGCTCATAGCTAGATTTAGATAGAAACTTTACTTTATTGATTAAACATATAAACACTGAATAATATTATGATAAAAATTCCATTGTATCCAGATTACAGTACTACAATTACACTGTTGGAGATAATTGCAGGCATGCCTGTCGCCGATTTTAAAAATATGTGGAACACAGTTTGGGGGTTGCGAGGAACACCGCAAAATACTGTGGACTGGACTAATCCTGATGAGTGGATCGATAAACGATTATCTGGGAGAGATAGGGAGATTGCTAATAAAATTTGGCAAGAAAGTAATAAAACGGTGAATCCTCGTTGGACTCGCGGTTGTCAATTTCTTATTTCTGGTTATAATCTTATTTCAGAGAGTGATGGTACTTATCAATTAACGGAAGATGGAAAAGTTTTTATTTCTAGTTTAACTAATGAAGTCGTAAGGAGAATAGATATTGAAGAGGGAGTGATCCAACTTCTTCGTCAATTATCTTTGATTGGTAATGGTAAACGTGCTGATTTGTTGGATGAATGGAAGGAATTTATAAAATACAACTCAAATATAAAACAAGATTCTGTAAGTAAGGACTATTTGCGGCGAAGACTTGTAAATTTGCTTGATCGAAAATATGTAAAACGTGAAGGGAATACTTATTATATAACGAATAAGGGGTTGGATTATCTTCAATTTGTAGAGCAATCTAATCCAGATTCTACCATAAATAAGGAGACACAGTTAATAAAGACAGTCGAGTCGTTTAATAAGGAACAAAGATATTTATTAAAAAAGTATCTTGAAGAGACTACTCCTTATAGATTTGAGAATATAATAAAGGATCTTCTTGTAGCGATGGGGTACGATGACGTTACTGTAACAACTCCTACAAATGATAAAGGGGTTGATGTTACTGGAATCAGCCAAAATGGAATTACTACGGTAAAAGAAGTTATTCAAGTTAAACGTAACATTACCTCAAATGTAACTCGTCCAATCTTGGATGCTCTTCGTGGTTCTCTTCATCGTTTTGATGCATTTCAAGGTACCATAATAACATTATCGGACTTTGCAAAAGGAGCAAAGGAGGCGGCTATTGAAAAAGGGGCAGCGCCTCTTACCCTTATTAATGGAGATAAACTTATTGATCTTCTGATTAAGAATAATATTGGTATTATTCCTAAAATAGCCAATTATTATCTTGTTGATGAAAAATATTTTGAAGAAGAAGAGAATGTAGATTGATTGCTATGACTTTTTAAACATGATACCATTATGGTATCATTGTTTGATATTGTACATTGAGGTCTTGAAGGGGAAAGTACTATCTTCTATTTGGCTTCAATGAGATTTTTCATATGAAGGAATGTGATGAATAAACAATATGCCTACGTGCAGAGTGTGCATATACCATTTTGATAATGATATAAATTATGAATACATTAGAATTGAAATCTATTATAGATTTGCAGGGAATGTCTTTTTACATACCTGCATATCAACGTGGGTACCGATGGACAGTGCAACAGGTTGAAGATTTATTGGGGGATATTTCTGAATTTATAAAGAAGGGGGGTGTCGGGATATATTGTCTTCAACCTTTGGTAGTAGTCAAAAGGTATTCCGGAGAAATAATGACCCAAATACACAACGCGGAAAATGTGGATGAAGTAAAACGTATATTAAAAGGACAATGGGAAGTTGTCGATGGTCAGCAAAGATTGACAACAACTCGCCTGATTCTTGATGTGCTGAAAGAACCTTATTATGACATCCAATATGAAACACGTAATGATAGTGAGGAGTATTTGAAAGACATTAACAGTTTGACATTCGCTGCAAAAAAAGAAGATAACATTGATTATTATCATATTTGGAAAGCTGCTGATACAATAAAAGGATGGCTTGAAAAGCATAAAGATGTTGATGTAGAAACATTTAAGCATATTCTTTTGAATCAAGTGAAATTTATTTGGTACGAGACGAGTGATAAGAATCCAAAGGAAGTGTTCACTAGACTTAATATCGGTAAGATATCACTAACTAATGCTGAACTAATAAAGGCACTACTTTTGAATAAGTCTAATTTCAATAGCAATGATAATAATAAAATACGTATGTGGCAGCAGGAAATTGCTATGGAATGGGATGTTATTGAATATTCTCTCCAATCAAGAGATTTTTGGCTTTTTCTAAATGACATTGGATATGAACATCCTACCCGCATTGATTTTATTTTCGATATGATTTATGAACAGGATATGCTGAGATGTGGGAGTAATATAGAAAAAATAAGCGCTGATGAGCTTCATACATTTAGATATTTCAATCATTTCATGGAACAACAGAGAGGCTTACAAGTTGAAAAATCTATAAGAAAAATATGGGAAAAAGTAATGGAAATATATCAAACTCTGAAAGAATGGTTTGACGACAAAGACCTTTACCATTATGTAGGATTTTTGATTTGTAATGGGAGAAGTATTAATAAAATTTATGCGGAATGGTTGAAGTGTGATTCAAAATCAGATTTTAGAAACTATTATCTGATAAGTGAAATAAAGAAATGTATAAAAAACAAAGATTTGGATACTACTTTGTACGAAAAATATGGTAATGGAGGTGCTAAGACTAACTGTCGCCCTATTCTGCTTTTACATAACATACAAACTATCATAAATCAGAATCAAGTATTGAACTGTAACAATAAATATGGAACAGGTGTGTTTTATAAATTCCCATTTCATCTTTATAAATCAGAAGGTTGGGATATAGAACATATAGATTCTAACACAGAGAATGCATTAAATGATATTAAGTCACAGCGTGAATGGTTACTCAATTCCTATTTTGGACTTAGTGGTGATGAAAATGTGCAGATAAGGAAGGAAATAGAGGTATTTTTCAACCAATATTCGAGTAAGGTATACAATAACAATGATGTCGAAGATAAAAAGGTAGAACGAAATAAACAGTTCGAACAATTATATGCCAAAATTATTGATGGAACCGGTAAAGGAATAAGGAAATTAACGCAGGAAGAAAAGAATATGATATGGAATTTTACGCTTTTAGACTCTTCTACTAACCGCAGCTATGGTAATTCCATTTTTCCAGCGAAAAGAAGAGTTATTATCGGCAAAGAACAGGGGAAATTGTTTCAGCCGCCATTTTTAGATACAGAAGGGCAAATAGTGGCAGGAGCAACGCAAGCAGGGCAATCGTCGTTTATTCCACCTTGTACTAAATATGTATTCATGAAATACTATAATGCTAAGTCGTTTACTCCCAATGAATGGAGTAGAGATGATGCTGAAGCATACCTTATAAATATAAAAGAAACACTTAAAGAATTTCTGTCATGACTGAATATAGTAAAGAAACCTCCTTTTGGCATCTGTTGAAAGAGAAAAGAATTGTCATTCCAATCATACAGCGTGATTATGCACAAGGAAGAATTGGTAAAGAATATCTGCGCCAGCGTTTTCTTGGACAGCTACTTTGTGCCTTGAAAACGGATACCCCAGAATCCAAATTAGTACTTGATTTTGTATATGGCAGTACCGAGGGGAATATTCTCTATCCATTGGATGGTCAACAGCGTTTGACAACGCTGTGGCTACTACATTGGTATCTTGCATTGCGTGCTGGTGCACTTGATGAAGATGGGCAAACATTGCGAAATTTTTCCTATGAGACAAGGACTTCATCAAGGATATTCTGTGATAATCTTTGTAAGATCAAAGCTAGTTATAAACCTGAAACAGATGATGTTGTATCATTCATACGTAACCAACGTTGGTATTATTCTTCTTACGATCAGGATCCTACGATTCAATCGATGCTTTGTATGCTTGGAGGATCCGGAATGGAAGGAAAGAGCGATGGCATTGAAAAAATGTTTTCCTTTGGAGAAGATTTTGGAAATTATTTGGATAGATTAAAACGCCCTGATGCTCCAGTTAAGTTTTATGTACTGAACATGGAAGACAAAAACATGCCCCTTTCCGACGATCTTTATATAAAGATGAATGCCCGTGGTAAGATTTTGACAGATTTTGAAAACTTCAAGGCAGACCTGTTGAATTATAAACTAGAAGATAAAACACTGCTAATAAGAGAAGACGATGCGTATGAAGAAAGTTTCCGACATCTGCTTGATACGAAATGGACGGATATATTTTGGCTCAATCATTCAAAAGCACACCGTATTGATGAGATCTTTATGAAGTTCATCAATAGATTTTTTCTGAACTGGTATATTGCAAATTGTAATGTTGGGTCAAAGCCGGAAGATATAACATCAAGTGACTTTTATAAGTCTATGACAACAAAAAGTGCTGTAGGGGTAAATGATTCAGAATATCAAAATATCTCTGTTTATAAATATGTGCTGACACACGAATGTATGCAAGCCTTTTATACCTGTATGAATAATTTGCATGATTTATATGAGCAGATTATTCCTAAAGATGTCAATAATGAGAAACTCAATATTTGTACACTTGAGGTAAATAAGTTTTTTAATCCATACTGGAAAGATGTTATCACTGAAGATGAAAATAACAAGGAAAGTCGTTTATTCTATTTTATACCTAAGTATATTGAAGAGAATATATTGACAACTATTACTCAACAGCAGAGAATTGTTTTTCATGCTGTATGTGTATATCTTGAACGTTGTAATAAGGTTGATATAGAGAAGTTGAAAGATTGGATGCATTTCGTATGGAATATAGTTGAGAATAGTTATATCGATAGAGAACAAGTTGTAAGTGCTATTCGCTTTTTTGAAAGAGATCTTGATTCTTTACCACATGATAGTGTGACATTTGCTGCGTCACAGGATATACTACAGTTTTTAGCAAAGATAGATCCCACACAGATTAAAGAAGTTTTTGGAAAAAGGCAGCTACTTGAAGAAATCTCCAAAGCTAAGAAAATAGATGAGGATTATTGCTGGAAGAAAAAAATACATGAAGCGGAGAGTTTTGCATTCTTCAATGGATCTATCGCTTTTCTTTTTAACGATATTGAAGGGAGAATGGATGATTGGGGCAATTTCGATCAGAAAATGTCCGTTGCCAAAACTCTATTTGATGAAAACGGTGTAAAAGAGGAGCGGGTAGTAATGGCTTTACAAACTCTATATAGCTACTGTAGTGATTGGATAAGGCAGTTATGGTGGAATGCCAGAATTTTTGACGGAACTTCAAGCACATGGAAAAACAACATTCTTAATAGTGTTGACAGAAATTATACATACATATATGCATGTCCTGTCCATCATATACTTATGGGAGATAATCCATCTGAAGTCCTTCATGAATATAGAAGCATGCGTATGCTGACCGATAAGGCTTTGATAGAGTACATCGTAAAGAAGAATGAACAAAAGAGAGAAATGTACATACGTTGGCCACATGATGCCTTATATTTTTGTGGTGACAAGCGCGGTGTTTTACTTAGTAATAAATTTCGGGATGACTCAATAGCAAAGCTTTTGAATGATGGCAGGTTTAGTTTGAACGATGAGAGTATTAAAATAGCTAATACTGGATTACTGTGGGGCTTTGACATAAACCTAGTCTATCATTTAGGGAATGGTCATGATATTAACCTTCAGTGGTATCGTGAACATAATGCTAATAACTATGATATCTACTTGATGGATGAAAACTGGAATTATCGTCATCGTTTGAATAATTTAGATAATGCAGAAGGTGATAGGAGGTATTATTTTTGTTTTAATGTGATAAAAGAAACAGAAGATTTTATTTTCACATTCATAAAACAATTAAAGAGTGAGTTTGCTGAAATATTGAACGGTGAATAATGCAATGCTTATGAACTCTTCAAATCACTTTTGTATTTGAGAAGTTCATAAAATTTCCCTTACGAACTGAACGAAAAGACCGAACGGCATTATCAAGTCGTATTAGTCGTATTCTATCTGGTTTTTAAACTGATGGGACAATTTACCGGAGCAGAGGTGCTTAGTGTCCGTGGACGAGCGGATGCAGTGGTGAAAACTCCGAAGTATATCTATGTATTTGAGTTTAAACTGAATGGTATTGCTGAACAGATCTTACAACAGATAGATGAAAAAGGTTATCTGATTCCTTATCAGGCGGACGGACGTGAGCTGGTCAAAGTAGGAGTGGAGTTCAGTGCAGAAAAACGGAATATAGACCGATGGTTGTACTAACTCAATAACCATAGTGTTAAATCCGGGTTATATTCCCAAGGATCATTCAAATGTTTTTTGAGTATTTGCATAGAAATATATAGAATAATACTATCTTTGTAGAGGTATATCGGGCTTAATGGAGTGATTGTTCAATAATATTCATATTCATCATCGGGATATACAATGAGAATGAGGGCGAATTTTTCTATTGTGATAATTGGAATTGTATAGCCCTAAATGTGCGAATAACGTAAAAGTGGTAGCTTTTGAGTTTGAATTTTGCATATACTAAAACAGGCTATTTTAAAATATTAGCTATTAGTCTTGTTTGTAAACAGATATTATTCTCTTAGACATGAATATAATTTGCCGTATTTGTGATTATACGGACCTTTGCAGAAGGTAACTAACAAACAATATTAGGGATTAATGATTATATATAATAGTCGATTAGCAAAATGTCTTCTCGATAAAAAGAAACATTCTTTTATGATTTTAGGGTGCTACTTTGCCCGTTATAAGCAATTAGAATTTTGGGAGGAAATGGAAAACCGGATTCATGTAAGGCAATACATAGAATACTTTTGCCTGCATTGTTATCGGCAGTAGGAGTATCGATATGAGTGAAGCTGTCATCATCAAGATGGGCTGACTAAGATAAAGATCCCTTGTGGATCGGCTGCCTGTGAAGGTCGCTCTATTGTTTGTTTTGTTTGTGTTTTGGTGCACCTTTATTCTGTTGAAGAATAAGGTGCACTCTTTTTATGGTTATGTAATAGTTTAAATATATCTTTGAAGAAAAAAATAAGATGCGTGAAAAAGCTTCAATGTGGAATCTTTGGCATGGCTGTCACAAATTGAGTGAGGGCTGCCGCCATTGTTATGTGTATCGGACGGATGGTAAATATGGAAAAGACAGTTCGGTGGTGACAAAGACAGAAAAGTTTGATTTACCCTTGCAGCGTAAAAAGAATGGTACGTATAAAATACCTTCGGGGAATTTGGTATATACCTGTTTTACTTCAGATTTTCTTATTGAAGATGCAGATGAATGGCGTGCTGAAGCGTGGGAGATGATGCGGATACGGCAGGACCTTCGTTTCCTCTTTATCACTAAGCGGATAGACCGGTTGCAACAGTGTCTGCCTCTCGATTGGGGAGATGGCTATGACAATGTGACCATTTGCTGCACGATGGAGAACCAGGATAGGGTGGATTATCGTTTACCTATTTATAAAGAAGCCCCTATTAAACATAAGATCATCATCTGTGAACCGCTTCTTAGTCGGATTGATTTCAGAGGTGAGCTGGGAGAATGGGTGGAACAGGTCGTTGCAGGAGGAGAGTCAGGAAAAGAAGCTCGGGTATGTGATTATGAGTGGGTGTTGGATATCCGGCAGCAATGTATAGATGCGAATGTCGGTTTTTGGTTTAAGCAAACAGGGAGTTATTTGCTGAAAGAGGGATATGAATACAAGATTGCCCGGCAGTTCCAACATTCGCAGGCGAGGAAGGCAGGATTGAATTATACGCCTGGACTAAATGATAATAGTTAAATAGAGGCTTTACTTGGGAAACCTGAAATACTAGTCGCATTATTTGGAAATAAATGAATTTATTTGTTTATTTGTATAACAGAAATAGGGTTGATATAATGAAAAATAAAGAAAACATATTGCAATCTATAAAGGAAACTTTAAAGCAGACTGTTCCGTCAGGAACCAAGGTCTATCTCTTTGGGTCACAAGCCAGAGGAGATGCTCGTGAGGATTCTGATTGGGATATTTTGATTTTGTTGGATAAGCCTAAATTAGAGGGAACAGATTATGATAATATCTCCTATCCTTTGAGAGAGTTAGGCTGGAGTGTAAAGGAGTGTATTAATCCTGTGATGTATACTTTGAAAGATTGGATGAAGTATAGTTTCTCCCCTTTCTTTCATAACATAAAAGAGGAGGGAATAGAACTAATATGAGTATGAATGCTAGTGATATAGAGGCTGTAATTTATTACAGAAAGCAAAAATCTTACGCCACATTGAAAGAGGCTGAAGATATGATTGAGAGTGCCCATTGGAATTTGGCTATACAGAGACTTTATTACGCTGCTTTTTATATGGCTTCAGCACTATTATTAAAAAACAAAGTTTCTGCTCAAACTCATAATGGTGTAGTCGGACAGCTTGGCTTACATTTTGTAACCACTGGCAAGTTGGATAAGGAAAATGCCCGATTGTATTCTCGATTACTTCAAAATCGGATAACGGGCGATTATAATGACTTTTTTGATTTTACAAAGGAAGATGCTGTAGAGTTGTTAGAGCCTACTCGGAATTTGATAAATCAGCTAGACAAACTGATGGATGAAAGTGAATAGTTTTATTTTAGAAACATAATCCCAATAAAAAAGCGAGGACTTACCCAAGTCTTCGCTTTTTTGTTTTATTGAGTACAAAATACGGATAATCACGTCTTTTTATAAAGATATTGTGTAAATTTTAAATTATCCATATTAATGAAACAGATAAAACTGTTACTTCTTTTAGCTTCCGCCTCCGTTACGGGAGCACTTGCGCAAAGCAATGGATTGACGGATATGAGTCAGAGCCGTTTTGCGAAGATGGCGAATACCGGAATCGGTGCCGTACATTGGACGGATGGATTCTGGGGAGATCGTTTTCAGGTATTTAGCCGGACTTCCCTGCAAAGTATGTGGAACACTTGGAACGCGCCGGAGATCTCTCACGGTTTCCGTAATTTTGAGATTGCTGCCGGGGTATGCAAAGGAGAGCATTGGGGACCTCCATTTCATGACGGAGATATGTATAAATGGATGGAAGGTGTCGCTTCTGTCTATGCAGTTAATAAAGATCTGGAGTTGGACAAGTTAATGGATAACTTTATTACTTGTGTCGTAAAAGCCCAACGTGCAGACGGTTATATACATACGCCTGTTGTTATCGAAGAACTGAATAAAGGGATTGACTCTCATGCATTGGAGGATCAGCATAAACAAACGGTCATTGGAACGAAAGTAGGTGACGAGGATGAAAAAGGAGCTTTTGCCAATCGGTTGAACTTTGAGACTTATAATCTGGGACACTTGATGATGGCGGGTATTGTGCATCGTCGTGCCACCGGAAAAACTACTCTTTTTGATACTGCTGTGAAAGCGACGGATTTCCTCTGTCATTTTTATGAAACGGCTTCTGCCGAACTGGCTCGCAATGCTATTTGTCCCTCTCACTATATGGGGGTAGTCGAAATGTACCGGGCTACCGGAAATCCCCGTTATCTGGAGCTTTCAAAGAATCTGATTGATATCCGTGGTATGGTAGAGAACGGTACGGATGATAACCAGGACCGTATTCCTTTCCGCGATCAATATCGTGCGATGGGACATGCGGTACGTGCTAACTATCTGTATGCCGGAGTAGCGGATGTATATGCAGAAACCGGTGAGCAGCAATTAATGAAGAATCTGACTAGTATCTGGAATGATATCGTGACCCGGAAAATGTATGTGACCGGTGCTTGCGGTGCTCTTTATGATGGTACATCGCCCGATGGAACGTGTTATGAGCCGGATAGTATTCAGAAAGTGCATCAGAGTTATGGACGTCCTTATCAGTTGCCGAATAGCACTGCGCATAATGAAACGTGTGCCAATATCGGAAATATGCTTTTCAACTGGCGTATGCTGGAAGTGACAGGGGATGCGAAATATGCTGATCTTGTAGAGACTTGTCTTTATAATAGTGTATTGAGCGGTATCAGTCTGGATGGAAAGAAATATTTCTATACCAATCCGCTTCGTATCAGTGCCGATCTTCCTTACACGCTTCGTTGGCCGAAGGAACGGACGGAATATATCAGTTGTTTCTGCTGCCCGCCGAATACATTGCGTACATTGTGTCAGGCACAGAATTACGCCTACACATTGAGTCCGGAAGGCATTTACTGTAACTTGTATGGTGCAAATACGCTGACTACGACTTGGAAAGACAAAGGAGAACTGGCATTAACACAAGAGACGGATTATCCCTGGGAAGGAAATGTACGTGTAACGTTGGATAAAGTTCCTCGTAAGGCGGATACTTTCTCGCTCTTCTTACGTATTCCTGAATGGTGTGAAAAGGCTACGCTTAGGGTGAATGGACAGCCGCTGCAAACCAATGCAAAGGCAAATTCGTATGCGGAAGTAAATCGTACATGGAAGAAGGGGGATGTAGTGGAGCTGGTGATGGATATGCCTGTCCGTTTGCTCGAAGCTCATCCGTTAGCAGAGGAGATTCGTAATCAGGTGGTCGTGAAGCGCGGGCCGTTGGTGTACTGTCTGGAAAGTATGGATATTGCAAACGGGGAAAAGATTGATAATGTATTGATTCCCGCTGATATAAAACTAACTCCGAAGAAATTCACAATTGAAGGCAGTCCGATTGTTGCACTTGAAGGAATGGCACGTCTGGCATCTGCAACTTCGTGGGAAGGAGTGCTTTACCGGCCGGTTGTTCAGGCTGAAAAGACAGTAAATATCCGCTTGATTCCTTATTATGCCTGGGGGAACAGAGGAAAGGGAGAAATGACTGTATGGATGCCTCTTGCCAGATAATCCGGATTGTTTAGTATACAGAAATAAAAAAAGTCATGAAAAAGTTATTTGTAACGGCTATATGTATCTTGTGCAGTCACTGGCTATTGGCCGGTGAGATATGGATTTCTCCCAAGGGCAGTGACTTCAACGACGGAACTTGTCAATCTCCTAAAGCCACGCTGACTTCTGCCTTACGACAAGCACGAGAATGGCGCAGGACAGAGGATAATCGTATTCAAGGTGGAATTACAATCTATATGGAAGGTGGAACCTATGCCTTCTATGAACCGGTTTTTATCCGTCCGGAAGATAGCGGAACCAAGGAATCGCCCACAATCATTCGTTCGGTAGGCGATGAAAAAGTGATATTGAGTGGAGGAATCAGCATAAATGGCTGGAAGAAGCAAGGGAAAGTTTGGGTGGCAGATGTACCGGTATTTAATGGACGTCCATTGGATTTCCGCCAGTTGTGGGTGAATGGAAAAAAGGCAGTTCGTGCCCGTGATGTGGAGGATTTCGAAAAGATGAATCGCATTTGCAGTGTGGATGAGAAGAATGAAATTCTTTATGTGCCTGCAGTTTCCATTCGCAGACTTATTGATAATAAAGGGAATTTGAAAGCTAAATATGCCGAGATGGTATTACACCAGATGTGGTGTGTTGCCAATCTTCGGATTCGTTCAGTTGAAGTGCAGGGAGATAGTGCGGCAATACGTTTTCATCAACCGGAAAGCCGGATTCAGTTTGAGCATCCCTGGCCGCGTCCGATGGTGACGACGAACGGACATAATTCTGCTTTCTATCTGACAAATGCCCGCGAATTGCAGGATGTACCCGGAGAATGGTATCATGATATAGATGCCCGTAAAGTATATTATTATCCACGGGAAGGAGAGAAGATGCAGGAGGCGGAAGTGATCGTGCCTGCCGTTGAGACATTAGTACGGGTGGAAGGAACTTTGGATCGCCCTGTGTGTCATATTCGTTTCGAGAAAATTACTTTTTCCTATACTACGTGGATGCGTCCGTCAGAAAAAGGACATGTACCTCTTCAGGCAGGTATGTATCTGACAGATGGTTACCGGATTGATCCGAAAATGCAACGGAACTATTTGAATCATCCGTTGGATAACCAAGGATGGTTGGGACGTCCCGCAGCTGCTGTTCGTGTGGTTGCTGCAAGGCAGATTGATTTCGAGCGTTGCCGGTTCGAGCATTTAGGCTCGACCGGATTGGATTATGAAGAAGCGGTGCAAGGCGGTGTTGTTCGTGGCTGTCTCTTCCGCGATATTGCCGGAAATGGTCTGTTAGTCGGCAGTTTTTCTCCGGCTGCCCATGAAACGCATTTGCCATACGATCCTGCTGATCGTCGGGAAGTATGCACACAGCAACAAATCAATAACTGCTATTTCACGGAAATAGGCAATGAAGATTGGGGATGTCTTGCCATTGCTGCGGGATATGTAGGGGACGTCAATATCGAGCATAATGAAATCAGTGAAGTGCCTTATAGTGGCATCAGCCTTGGTTGGGGATGGACGCAAACTGTGAATTGTATGCGTAATAACAGAGTACATGCCAATCTGATTCATCATTATGCGAAACACATGTATGATGTGGCAGGTATTTACACACTCGGTTCGCAGCCGAAAAGTTATGTAACGGAGAATTGCGTGCATAGTATTTATAAGCCGGGGTATGTACACGATCCTAATCACTGGTTCTATCTTTATACGGATGAAGGTTCTTCCTTTATTACTGTACGTGATAATTGGACAGAAGGAGAGAAGTATCTGCAAAATGCCAATGGTCCGGGAAATGTATGGGAAAACAATGGCCCGAAAGTGGATAGTGTTATTCGTGAACGTGCGGGACTGGAAGCAGGATATAAGGATTTACTAAATATTCAGTAGGTATTGACAAGTCATTTAACTGTAATACGTGATTCGTTCCACAGATATGGAACTAAAGGAAAACAATTGTAGAACTAAAGGGAAACAGATGTGGAACTAAACGTCAACCACTGTGGAACGAATTATTTCTTATGATTCAGTTTGTTAGTAATAGAAAGAAAAATGAAAAAGAAATATATGATATTGCTTAGTGCCTTGTCTTTGGCAAGCAGCACATTTGCCCAGACCTGGATATGGTATCCGGGAGACTACGAAATCTGGCTGGGAAATCAAATGAATAACCGTCGTACGGAACGAGGTGCATTTTTTCCTCCTTTTTGGAAAACGGACAGTCATTATGTTGTCGTAGAATTCAGCAAGCAACTGAATCTTTCCGAGCCGGAAGAAATCTTTATTGCTGCCGAAGGAAAGTACAACGTCAAACTGGATGGAAAGCTCCAGTTCGGTATGCCGGAAACCATGTTGCTTCCGGCCGGAAAACATAATCTGAACATTAAAGTCTGGAATCAGGCTACTCCTCCCACTATTTATGTGAAGGGAAAAACAGTGAATTCAGACTCTTCCTGGCGTGTGACTTACGAAGATAAAGAATGGATTGACGAGAGCGGAAAAGCCAGTGACACATCTGCCACTATCTATATGGATGCCGGATGCTGGAACTTTGACGGAGCTACCCAACGTCCTTCCCAATTCAGTCTGATGCGTGAACCGCAGCAACCTGTTACGAAGTCAGAACAGTCCGAAGGAGGTATTCTTTATGATTTTGGAAAAGAAACATTCGGATTCATCACATTGAAGAATCTTTCCGGAAAAGGAAAAATAGAAATTTATTATGGTGAAAGCCCGGAAGAAGCAAAAGATAAAGCATATTGCGAAACATTAGACAAACTCTTGCTCGAACCGGGACAAGTGACCGACCTTGCCATCCGCAGCACTTCTCCCTTGAGTAATTCTGAAAACGAATATACATTGGAGAACAGTAAAGCCTTCCGCTATGTCTATGTAACTTACGAGCCGGGTGTACAGATTGGAGAAGTCTCCATGCAATATGAATATCTTCCTGAAGAATACCGCGGAAATTTCCGTTGCAATGATGAAGAACTGAATCGTATTTGGGAAGTTGGCGCATACACCATGCATCTCACTACCCGCGAATTCTTCATTGATGGTATCAAACGTGACCGTTGGGTATGGAGTGGCGATGCTATCCAAAGTTATTTGATGAATTATTATCTTTTCTTTGATAACGAATCCGTCAAACGTACAATCTGGTTGCTTCGTGGCAAGGATCCTGTAACCAGCCACAGTAATACAATCATGGACTATACTTTCTATTGGTTTCTTAGTGTATATGACTATTATATGTATAGTGGCGACCGCCATTTTGTCAACCAACTATATCCACGTATGCAAACAATGATGGATTATGTGTTGGGACGTACCAATAAGAATGGCATGGTAGAAGGTATGACCGGTGACTGGGTATTTGTGGACTGGGCGGACGGCTATCTGGATAAAAAAGGGGAACTTTCTTTTGAGCAAGTTTTATTTTGCAGAAGTCTGGAAACAATGGCTTTGTGTGCGGAACTGGTTGGAGATGCCAATGGCAAACAAAAATACGAGAAACTGGCTGCTACGTTGAAAGCAAAGTTAGAGCCAGCTTTCTGGAATAATCAGAAACAGGCATTTGTACATAACTGCGTCAACGGTCAGCAAAGTGATGCGGTCACCCGTTATGCGAATATGTTTTCTGTCTTCTTTCAATATTTGAATGAAGATAAGCAACAAGCCATCAAACAGTCTGTTCTGCTGAATGACAGTATTCTGAAAATAACAACTCCCTATATGCGTTTTTACGAGCTGGAAGCCCTTTGTGCTCTTGGCGAACAGGATGCTGTAATGAAAGAAATGAAAGCCTATTGGGGTGGAATGTTGAAGGAAGGCGCGACCTCCTTCTGGGAGAAATATAACCCAGAAGAAACCGGAACGCAACATCTTGCCATGTATGGCCGTCCTTATGGAAAGAGTTTGTGCCATGCCTGGGGAGCGAGTCCTATCTACCTGTTGGGCAAATATTATCTGGGAGTAAAACCTGTAAAAGAAGGATATAAAGAATTTGCTATTGCTCCTGTGTTGGGAGGATTGAAATGGATGGAAGGCACTGTCCCCACTCCAAATGGCAATATCCATGTCTATATGAACAGCAAAACGATGAAAGTGAAAGCAACAGAAGGGAAAGGCTATCTAACCATCAAAAGCCGTCGTCCACCTAAAGCAAATATCGGAACACTGGAAAAAGTGTCGGAAGGAGTATGGCGGCTCTGGATTGATTCACCCGAAGAAAGAATTGTTACCTATCATTTATAATACATTGTTAATTAGTTAGTGGAGTAGTCCTTGATTAACGGTTCCTCTTTTTAATGGGGGATTGTTAATCGGGGACTTTTTTCGTAAATACCTCTAGGTTTTCTAAGGAATTTGCTACATTTGCTCTTCATAAAGAGAGAAACATTTAGTTCTTTTGGAAACAAGTAAACAAAATCCGAAGAATGAAAAACAAGATTGACCAATATACTGATACAGATGATGAGAAACTCTTCGCCTTGATTGAACAAGGTGATGAAGGAGCTTTCACCCAAGCCTATGAAAGGTATCATAAACTATTATATGTATTAGCCTATCGTTATTTAATGAGTTCTGATATGGCAGAAGATGTAGTGCAACATGTCTTTAGCCGTTTGTGGGAATTTCGTTCAGAACTACGTGTGGGAATCAGCCTAAAGAACTATCTCTTTACGATGACAAAAAATCATGTCTTGAACTTGATTCGCAATGAAAACAGCGCGATTGCAAAGAACTATGAGATGGCACAAGCCGCTTCGCCTTACGAAGATAATCTGATAGAAAAACTGGAGAAAAAAGAGTTGATGTCCAGTTTTTATAAAGCAGTGGATATGCTTCCTGCGCAAAAACGGGATATTTGCTTGATGAAAGTACAGGAGGAACTGACAAATCAGGAAATTGCGGAACGGATGAATCTATCCGTAAATACTATCAAGACGCATTATTCGGAAGCGTTGAAACTTCTCCGTATCCATCTAAGTAAGATGTTAATAATTGTTGCATTTACCACACTAATGACCTTTTTGAGTGTCCATTTAATAAAGTGATAAAAATGAATAGACCTACTGATAAACAAATAGAAGAAGTCCTGGCAGGAATTGCCAGCCCGGAAGATGCAAAATATGTGGCAGAGTGGTTTGCTACGGAAGAAGGTAGCGACTATCTCGAAGCTGCTATGACACAGGATTCCGAACTGATAAAAAATGAGTTTGCAGACTTGTATGTAGACCATGATATTCCTTCAAAGAAAATATTAGAACAGATACGGAAGAACATTCGCATCAAGAAGTTGAAGCGTATCTGTTTCCGGGCTGCAGCCGTATTGATACCTGTTGTCTTGATTGTCGGACTTTATATGCAACTGAATTCAAAAGTCGACCTGTTCGGCACTTCCGAATACGAAGAAGTAGTGGTAGATAAAGGCGAACGCATACAAATCATGTTTCAGGACGGAACAAAAGTATATATCAATTCTGATTCGAAACTAAGATATCCGAAGAAGTTTGCTTTGAACACCCGGGAAGTTTATCTTGAAGGAGAAGCCTATTTCGTAGTAGCCAAAAATAAGAACCGTCCTTTTATAGTCAATTTAAGTGGACCGGCAATTCATGTATTGGGAACTTCTTTCAATGTACAGGATTACCCGGAGAATAAGGATATAGTAGTATGTCTGGATGAAGGAAATATTAATCTTACCCTTCCTACGGAAAAGAAATACCCGGTGCAACCCGGCGAAAGATTAGTGTACAACAAAGATAACCAGCAGTGCACCATTTCCAAAATGAACGATATGCAACGCCTATCGATGTGGAAACAGAATGTGATAGTATTTAAAGATACCCCGTTGCCGGAAGTCATTAAAATATTGAACCGCTGGTATAATGTAGAGTTTAAAGTCGAAGATGAAAACGTTTTGAAGTATGTCTATACATTGACTTCGGACAATACATTATTAGAGAAAGTATTAATGGATTTAGAGAAAATCGCTCCGGTGAAGTTTGAGTATAATGAAGATAAGAAAGAAGTGATAGTAAAAATGAAATAATATAATCATTAGAAATAAATGGGGTATATGAATAAAGAAGTAGATTTATCCGTATCTTGTTATGGAAAAGTAAAAGACAGGAAATATGATATTGTGATATTGCCGTGGGGAGCTACCGAACCTCATAATCTGCATTTGCCATATATGACAGATTGTATTCTTTCCCATGATGTAGCAGTTGATGCTGCATTGATGGCTAAACAGAAATATGGCGTGAACTGCATGGTTATGCCACCCATCGGCATGGGTTCACAAAATCCGGGACAACGGGAACTTCCTTTCTGTATCCATACGCGTTATGAAACACAGAAAGCAATACTGACTGATATTGTTTCTTCCCTTTATGTTCAAGGTGTCCGAAAATTGATTATTATCAACGGGCATGGCGGCAATACTTTTAAAAGTATGATTCGTGATTTGTCGGTAGACTATCCTGACTTCCTGATAGCATCGAGTGAATGGTACACCGTGTTAAAGGTAAAGGACTATTTTGAAAATCCGGGTGACCATGCAGATGAAGTCGAGACATCCGTAATGATGCACTATCACCCCGAACTGGTCAATCTTGAAGAAGCAGGGAATGGAGAATATAAAACTTTTGCCATACAATCTTTGAATGAAAAAGTAGCATGGATTCCCAGGAACTGGGGGAAAGTATCTAAAGATACCGGTGTTGGCGATCCACGTGGAGCTTCCGTAGAAAAAGGAAAGAAGTTTGCGGAAGCAGTCGCAAAGAAATATGCAAAGCTCTTTGACGAATTGGTGAATCAGGAACTTTACTAGATTGCAAAAAATATAGTGACGGTATCCTTTTGTGATAGTGACGGTATCCGGTAAGTATAGCGTCACTATGTGAACAGGATACCGTCACTATCACAAAAGACTGTTTCTAGCGAATTGCCAAGAACACGAATCTATTGTTATAAGTCCTTCTGAAAATAAAATCCGGAAGGACTTTTCTTTTTATATCCCATTTTCCTACAAATAAAAACTAAACTATATCTTGCTGAAAACTAATGTATTATCATACGAAAATTTATTGGAAATAAAAAAACTTCAGAAAAAAACGTTTTTTCCCTCACCCGCTTCTTAATCTCGTGTGTCCACTAAATACAAAGAGATTAAGAACCTATTTATAACTTTAAACAAACTAAGTATGAAGAACAGAGTATTGCTTGTATTGTTATTGAGCTTTGCTGTAAGTCTTGCGGTGTCGGCTCAGAAAATAACAATGAATCTTCAACAAGTCAAGTTGGAGAAAGTCTTTTCGCTCATTACTAAACAGACAGGACTTACGGTAGCGTATAGCCGTACAATTGTCAATCCCGAACGGATTGTTTCTGTCCAGGCAAAAGACAAAGACCTTTCTAAAGTATTGGATGATTTATTCGCGGGTACAAATGTAGCTTATGAAATTGGAGAGAAGAAAATATATTTGAAAGCAAAAGAAGCTCCCGTAGCATCACAAGGGAGCCAAAAAACAAAGAAAATAACGGGAACCGTGACGGATACCAAAGGCGAACCGGTAATTGGTGCCAGTGTATTGGTGAAAGGAGCGGGGACAGGTACTGTGACAGATGTAGATGGTAACTTTACATTGGATGCTCCGATAGATGCTCTTCTGGCAGTCAGCTATATTGGTTATAAAACACAGGAAGTAAAGGTGGGGAGTAAGAATTCATATTCTATCCAATTGCAGGATGATACCGAAGTACTGGATGAAGTCGTAGTAGTTGGTTACGGCGTGCAGAAGAAATCAAGCCTGACAGGTGCCGTTGCTTCCATCTCTTCTCAAGAAATCAGCAAACAGGTATCATCTAATGTTGCTTCAAGCTTACAGGGACGTACACCGGGTGTAGACATCGTGCAGCAAGCTGGTGTTGCTGGGGCAGATGTAAACATCGTGATTCGCGGTGCCGCTTCTTTTGGCGCTACCGAACCTCTGTATGTCATTGATGGAGCATTCAGTAATGCCGGATTAAGCTCATTGAATCCCAATGATATTGAATCTATCGAAGTACTGAAAGACGGTGCGGCAGCCGCTATCTACGGTTCACGTGCCGCCAATGGGGTCGTTTTGATTACTACCAAGAAAGGAAAGTCCGGTAAGCCCGTCATTCAGATAGACGGTTCGTTCGCTTTCCAGAAAACGACTAATATTCCGGAGTTCCTCAATGCATCGGAATGGAGAGAGTTTGCCAATATGGTGGCAGATAACAGTGGCTTGCCTCATGCACCGGAGAATGACAATCCCACCAATCCGAACCTGAATACCGACTGGTCAAAAGAATGGATACAGTTTGCTCCGGTATGGAATCTGAATGCCAGTATCGCAGGGGGTGGGGACAACTCTACTTTCAGCACAAGCCTTGGTTATCTTGACCAAACCGGTATGACGATTTATTCGGATTATAAACGTTATAACTTCCGCCTGAATACCTCTTATAAAAAAGGACGTTTCTCATTTTCCGAAACTCTCGGACTGACGCATAAGGATAAAACTCCTACAACAGCTTTCAACATAGCTTTACCAACGTTACCTATTTATGATGAACAAGGACGGTTTACCTCTGGTGGCCCTGATTATTACATCAACCCCGAAGATGGCAAGGCGCAGAATAAGATAGCCCCGTTACATTATACAGACCAGTTTAATAAAGTGACGGATTTAATCGGCTCTTTAAATGCCCAACTGGATATTTGGGGCGGCTTAAAATACAAATTATCGTTAAGCGGGAATTATAGCAATAAGCATAATTACACCCATACCCCCGAGTACTATACAAAGTGGAACTCGGATGGAACTCCCGATAAAGATTACGGCAACACACGTAACAGTGTATCGGAAACAAGAGGTGAAGAGTTCACTTATACGATTGATAACTTGCTGACTTACAACAAAACATTCAACCGTCACTCAATAGACGCTTTATTAGGAACAAGCTGGATGAGAGAATACTATCGTTACATGACCAACTCTACCATTAACGATTTGGGAGGAACGGATATTACCGGATTCCAAAATGAAGATGGTAAGATTTCGGCAGGCGACAGTAATGCAGCATTGCTCTCTTTCTTCGCCCGTGTGAACTACGATTATGATAATAAATATCTGCTGTCCTTGAGTATCCGCCGGGATGAATCTTCCAAATTCCATAAAGACAATAGAGTAGGTTACTTCCCCTCTGTCTCCGCCGGATGGAATGTGCACCAGGAAAAATGGTTCCAAAATCCTGTAATGAGCAAATTGAAGATCAGAGCTAGCTACGGTGAGTTGGGTGCCAACTTCCTCAATCCTTATAATTTTGACGCGATAGCTTATGGACCTATTCCTTACACAGTAGGCGGTGAACGTTATGTGACAGGACGCGCAGCCTATCTGAAATCGAAAGACTTGAAATGGGAAACTGCCAAAACCACAGATATTGGTATCGAACTGGGCTTCTTCAACAACGACTTGACCTTGTCATTAGACTATTTCGTGAAAAAGAACGTAGATTTGTTGGCACAGATAGACTTGAACCTGTCTTCCGGGCAAATCTTTGAAATCAACAGTTCACGTGAAAAACCCTACGTTAATACAGCTTCCGTAAAAAACACAGGATGGGAGTTTATGATGAATTACAGGAAACAATTGACGAAAGACTTCCATATAGATGCGACATTTAATATCGCAACGTTAAAGAATAAAGTATTATCACTGGGAGAAAACGTGCAGCCGATTACTTCCGGAGCAATGTCCAGCTATTTTAATGATGCAGCTTCCATTACCATGCCAGGAGAAGCTATCGGTTCATTCTATGGCTATAAGATTGACGGTTTTGATGCGGAAGGAAATTTCATATTTGCGGATACGGACAAGAATGGAGTAGTCAATGCAAATGATAAAGTTATTCTGGGCAGCCCTATCCCTGACTTCACATACGGTTTGAACATCAACATGGAATACAAAGACTTTGATTTGACTGTCTTCTTTCAGGGAGTGCAGGGAAATGATATATTCAATCAGAAAAAGTACACCTATTATTTTGATTATTCCAACAATGTAGTTAAAGAGGCTATGAATGGATGGACGAAAACAAATAGGAATACAGGAATCCCTATTATGAAAACCCAAAACACTAGTGGCGGAAACTCCTTGCCGAGTGAATTTTATATTGAAGACGGTTCCTATTTACGTCTGAAAAACCTTCAGTTAGGCTATTCACTGCCTAAAAAGTGGTTGGAAGCAATCCGGTTCAATAAACTGCGTGTTTATGCAGGCGTACAAAATCTATTTACGTTGACCAAATACTCCGGTTATGACCCGGAAGTTAGTTCAAATGTATTGTTCTCACGTGGCATTGACATCAGTTCATATCCTAATGCCCGGACATTCACTTTTGGTTTTAACGCTTCATTCTGATAACTAAAAATATGATTAATATGAAAAACTATAAGAAAGTATATGCCGCATTTATCTTGGCGGGCGGCTTGATATTACATGGATGCAACGGTATCTTTGATGACCTGGCAATTAATCCGAACCAGCCGAGTATGGGAGCTTATTTCACCAGTCCGTCCGCTGTTAATGACGCAGTGATGACCATGTACGGATATATGTCTACGCAACGCTGCCTGGGAGCTTCCGGCTCTAAAACAACGATAATCCGCTCCGACGAGGCATCGTCCAATTCGGATTATGGCAAACCGGGCATGTTTGGTGCCGACTTAAATGCCAGTTATTACACTATCGAGCAACCTTATACATTGATGTACACCACTGCTTCTCAAGCATCCTACATTATTGAAACCGCCCCGTCTGTTGATTTCAGCGGTAATGAGGAACTGCGGAACGCATACATAGGGGAAGCTTATTTCTGGAGGGCATTTGCGCATTATTACCTATTGATTAATTTCCGGAATATATCTCCCATCAGACAGATGCCACGCAATGGCGATGACTATGTCCGTCCTTTGGAAAAACCTGCTGCCGTATGGAATTTTATTCAAGAAGACCTGGCACATGCGAAAGAACTGTTGCCCGTGAAGGGATATTGGGACAGCAAGAATGCCGGTCGTGTGACAAAAGCTTCCGCAGCCGCCTTATTGGGAAAAGCTTACCTCTACCGTAGTGGAATCGAACAATATTATGGTGAAGACAAGACTACATTTTACAGTGAAGCTGCCAAAGAATTTGGTGATGTTATAGACGGAAAGTACGGAACTTATGACCTGACTAAAAATTATGCTGATAATTTTGATGTCGCTCATGAAAATAATGAAGAATCAATCCTTGAGTTTCAATTCTTAGGCGATGTCGATAATGCAGGATTCAATCCGGGGCTTGCCACTTCCGGTTTGGCGTTCGATTCACGTGGACTGATGTTGCCGGGGGCGGGAGTAGGTTATGAAGGCGTAGTACATAACTGGCTTTATAACGCATTTGTGAATTCGGTAGACAAGGACGGTTATACGGATATCCGGATGTTCTCCACAATGATATTCAATGATTTGGATGCGAGCATTCATTTGAGAAATGATGCAGGCGGCAATCCTGTACGTCTGGAAGGTCCCGGCGGTTATAAATGGGAAGAACTTTATCCTGCAAAGAATGGAAAAGAAGGATTTGCTACCGTGTCCAATCCTTTGGCACATTCATTCAAAGCAGGTATAAGAAAAGGGATTGATTGTTCCATGCCTACACAAACGGAAGCAGACGGGACTCCTAAACTGGTCGGTGTAGGTGCAGGCGTTAAGGAGTATGTATATAATCAGCCCCGTGCCCATGGAGTGAATTGGCGCTATATCCGCTATGCCGATGTGTTGATGATGTATGCGGAAGCTATCGTTAGCGGTGGCACGCAAGCATCAAACATGACTCCCTTGCAGGCGGTAAATAAAGTACGCGGACGTGTCAACATGAGCGAACTCCCTTCGGTAACCATGACTGATATTCAGAATGAAAGAATCCTGGAATTTGCTTTGGAAGGGCATCGTTTCTATGATTTGCTCCGTTGGGGCAAGCTAGCCAGCCGTTTTACAGAGTTGCAGGAATCCGATCCTAACTTCAAGAAGTTCATATCGGCAGATGACTTTAAAGGATTCGTCACCAATAAGCACGAATGGTTGCCGATTCCTATCAATGAAGTGAATTCTAACCCTTATATCACAGAAAATAATCCGGGATATTAACTAAGAAAGAATTAGCATGATAAATTTGAAAAATATTGCGGTACTACTGTTCAGTTTGGTAGTACCGGGGCTCGCTATTGCCCAAACAGAAGTACTTTACAATGGCATACACCTGCCTGAACAATGGCCACCCCGCTATGCGGAACCACAAAAAGCACAAGATATGCCGATACCCTATCTTGAACAAAAGCCGGGAGTAATTCCTGTAAATGTAGGACGGCAACTATTTGTTGATTCTTTTCTGATTGCAGAAACTAATTTGAATAGAGTGATTCATACTCCCCGGTTCTACGAAAGGAATCCGGTACTCGGACCTGATAAGGAATGGGAAAAGACAACCGAAGGCGGACTCTACGCTGCACCCTTCAGTGATGGGATCTGGTATGACGAAAAAGACGGGAAGTTCAAAATGTGGTACTTGGCAGGTGCAGGTGTTCTTCACAAAGGAGACAATCAGACCTTTTATACCGGATATGCCGAATCGGAAGACGGCAAGTACTGGACAAAACCTGTACTGGATATTTGGAACCAAACCAATATTGTAGATACCTGCAATCGTGACGCAGCTACTATTTGGCTGGACAAACAGGAGAAAGACCCGTCCAAACGGTACAAGATGTTCAATGTCGAACGCCGCCCCACCGACCGCAGATGGCAATTTATTTTGAAATACTCATCGGACGGGATTCATTGGGGAGAGGGAGTCGCCCAGTCCGGTGATTTATACGACCGTTCATCCGCATTCTACAATCCGTTCCGTGATGTGTGGGCATTGAGTATGCGTTACGGGACAACAGTTTCTTCCCGCTCACGCAGTTATTTGGAAAATAAAGACCCGGAAATGGCAGTAAGTTTCGCACATCGTATCCGAAAAGGAGTACCTGATAAGAATATGGTCTACTGGTTTACTCCGAGCGATAAAGAGCCGCGTCATCCGGAGTTTCCGGAAGTAGAACCGGGTATTTACAATTTTGATGCCATTGCTTATGAAAGCATTATGTTAGGATTGTACAGTGTATGGCAGGGACCGGAAAATGGAGTTTGTGCCAAACTAGGTATTCAGAAAAAGAATGAAATCTTTCTAGGGTATAGCCGTGACGGCTTCCATTTCTATCGTCCTTCTTTCAAGCCTTTCATGGCAGTGAATGAGACGGAAGGAGCATGGAACTGGGGAAATATGCAGTCTATCAATGGAGTGCCTTTGATAGTAGGAGATTCACTTTATTTCTATTCTAGCGGACGCCAAAGGAACAAGATTATGTGGGATAGCTATACATCTACCGGACTGGCTACTTTGCGCAGAGATGGTTTTGTCTCCATGCATGGAGATAAGGACGGCTATCTGCTGACGGAGAAGGTTCGTTTTGACGGCAAACATCTTTTTATCAATGCAGATGTAAAAGGTAGCTTGGCTGTAGAAATTCTGGATGAAAATGGAAAGCCATTAGAAGGATTCACACGGAAAGACTGTGTACCGATGAAGAAAACAGATAAAACAAAATTGTTGGTTACATGGAAGAAACACCAGAATATAGCATCACTTATCGGGAAGGCTGTCCGTTTGAAGTTCTACCTGGATAACGCTGATATATATGCATTTTGGATTTCTCCGTGGCAAACGGGCGAAAGCCGTGGATATACAAGCGGCGGCGGACCGGGACTGTCAACCTGTGGCATAGATGTTCCTGCAAACAAATAAAAGATAAATGACTATGAAACGTTTATTTTATACATTACTATTTTTCCTGCCTTGTATGCTGATAGCTTGCGGTGGCAGTGATGATACTCCGGATGGAGATAATAATCCCCCGGTAGTGGCTCCCCCTTGCGAAGAGCCGGTAGATTCACGGCTATTGTACAATGGTATTCGTCTGCCCGAACAGTGGCCGCCGGTACGTTCATCTTCGTCTGAACTGGAAAAAGGAATGTCACCTTTTTATCTGTCGGATAAACCTTCTGTTATTAATATCTCGGTAGGACGCCAGTTATTTGTAGACAATTTCCTGATAGAATCCACTAATCTGAAACGTACGTTCTATTATCCTGAATATTATTCAGGCAATCCGATACTGACACCAGAACAGGATTGGGAGAAAACCGGAACAAAAGGTGCGGCATTCGCCGCTCCTTTCAGCGACGGGGTATGGTATGACGAAAAGGAAGGAAAATACAAAATGTGGTACATGGCAGGTGGTGGCTCCTATGCAACTAGCGGAGCAGGAGTGACTTGTTATGCGGAATCAACGGACGGTATTCACTGGACAAAACCCACTCTTTCCGTTGTAGCCGGAACAAATATCGTTGACTATAACTCAGAACGTGACGCGTCTGTTATTTGGCTGGATAAACAGGAAAGTAATGCTTCGAAAAGATACAAGATGTTTTTAGTTGCCCGTGAATCCGGGAAATGGAGATACCATTACAAGACTTCCCCGGACGGCAAAGTCTGGCGTGCCGCAGTTCAATCGGAACCGGTTGCCGACCGTTCAACGGTATATAAAAATCCTTTCAGAAACGTTTGGGTATATAGCATGCGGCATAATGTCCGGGTGGATGCGAATAAGCTGGTACGTGCGAGGGATTATAATGAAAACACCGATCCGGAAGCCGGAACAAAGAAAGCGGAAGCATTATTGAGTGCATTCTGGTTTGGTCCGTGGGCTAATGAGCAACACCATACAGACTATCCGAATATAGCGCCTGCGATATATAATCAGGATGCCACGCCTTATGAAAGCATTATGCTGGGATTCTTCTCCGTTTGGCAAGGGCCGGAAAATGATGTTTGTGCTTCGGACAACGTAATCAAGAGAAATCAAGTTATGGTAGGATATAGCCGTGACGGTTACAGTTGGTTCCGTGAGGATATGAATCCTTTCCATGCCGTAAATACGACCACCTCGGACGCATGGAATCAAGGTAACCTGCAATCCGTAGCCGGAGCACCGTTAATAGTAGGTGACAAACTCTATTTCTATCTGAGCGGTCGTCGTTTGAGAGGCACTCAAGAGATTACCACTACCGGGCTTGCCATGCTTCGTCGCGATGGATTTGCATCTATGAAAGGAACAGGAGAGTTGCAAACTTCCTTACTGAAATTTGACGGTTCGTACTTCTTTGTCAATGCCAATGTCACGGGAGAAATGAAAGTGGAACTTTTAGATCCCAATAATAAAGTAATCGAAGGATTCTCAAAAGATGAGTGCAAAGCCTTTAAAGGGGATAATGTAAAAGCGAAGATAGAATGGACAGGCAACGCTTCATTAGCCTCTTTGAAGAACAAACAACTGAAAGTGAAATTCTATATTGATAACGGTGAAATATTTGCTTTTTGGATTTCTCCTTCTGCGAATGGAGAGAGTATGGGATACACCGCTGGCGGAGGTCCCGGGTTGAATATTTCCGGAATAGATAAAACCAATTAAAAAATGAATACTATGAACAGATTAGCTTATTTATTATCATTGATTTGTATTCTTGCATTTTCTTCTTGCGAAGAGGATAAGGTATATTATCACACTGCGGCAAAGGCAGACTTTACCATTGGTGAGAATATGTACGAACTGGGACAGACCGCTGTTTTTAAAGATGCTTCCATACCCGATGAAGGAAGCCGGATAGTAGCATGGTTATGGGAGTTTGGCGATACAAAAAAATCCGTCTCGACGGAACAGAATCCAACTTTCGTTTATCAATCGGACGGTACATTTACCATTAAACTGACGGTGACTGATGATAACGGCTTGAGCGCGACAGCCAAGAAAGACCTTACCATCTTGGATCCCGCTAAAGCAATCAATGTAATGTGGCAGAAAGAAATGGGCGGACCTATTGAAAGTACAGTCTCACCTGCATTGTCGGCTGATGGTAAAACGGTTTATATGATTACCGACCAGACTTCCACAGGAGCATTTGACGTGAAACTTTATGCTTATGATACGGAAAATGGGACACAAAAATGGGCATTTGACGTAACCGCCAACATGAATGAACTGAATCCGGGTGGTGGGGCAAGCATGGTATATGCAAGTCCGGCAGTAGGACCGAATGGAGATGTGTATATTGTGGTCCGCGATTTGAAGCCGGCTACCACTGAACATCCCCGTGCTTTATTCTTATTTGCCATAGGAAGCAATGGTAGTAGAAAATGGGCATACAAAGCTGCCGATTCTAATTTATATGCTGTTACTCCGGCTATTGACGCATCTGGTAATATCTACTTCGGACATAGAGGAAAGAAACTAATCGTATTAAGTCCTGCCGGTGATGTAGTCAAAGAAATAGCTTTAGATGTAGAAGTGTTGTCCGGTATGTCTCTGTCCAAAGACGGAACTGTCTATTTCGGCTCTTCCAAGAATACGGGGTATTTCGGTTATGATTTTGCTACCGGTACTCAAAAGTTTGTCTATCAGAAAGATTTGGGTGGTACAGCATTGAAAGGAAACTCGTACACAGTAGGAACGGACGGAACTATTTATACCGTAGCCGAACTGACATCAGGTGGCGCCATCATAGCTCTGAATCCTGACGGAACGGAAAAATGGGTGTACAAGACACCGGGAGCCATTGTTAACGGTGGTGTTGTGATTGGTACGGATGGAACGCTTTATGCCAACGGTGGAAATACTGTTGCCGGTGAAGCTTCGGCAGGTGTTTTCGCTTTGAATTCGGACGGTTCTTTAAAATGGCATTATGCTACAACGGAGGACGTTAGCAACTGCGTGCCAATCATCGATAACAGAGGATATATCCACATCATTTCGGACAAAGCCATCTATTATATTGTGAAACAAGACGGTAGTTTGCTTGCATCCGCCGAATTAGGAGTTAAATGTACCTCCAGTCCGGTAATGGATTCAAGAGGATATTTATATATCGGCATAGAAGCTGTCGCAGGTGCATCTGATATGGTATGTATCTCATCTGGAGCTACTTCCTATGCAGCTTCTGCATGGCCGATGAAAGGCCAGAATCCGCAACGGACAGGTTTGCAAAAGTAAGTAGTTTAAAATGTAGACGATTATGAAGAAATATTCTTTATTGGCAGTTTTCTTATTATTAATGTGCAATGTTTCGGTATGCGGGCAAACAGGACGTATCCTTTTTGTGGATACAACATTCATTGAGAAAACAAATCTGCAACGAATACATCATTCCCCCGTCTATTATTCAGGCAATCCTGTATTGAAGGCTGATAAAAAATGGGAGTTGAATATAAATGGTGACCCTTATGCCGCCCCTTTTAGCGGTGGCGTATGGTATGATGAGGAAGAGCAAAAATTCAAGATGTGGTATTCTGCCGGTGGCGGGAAGTTATTAGGGCTCGTCACTTGCTATGCAGAGTCGTTCGACGGGAAAGTCTGGATAAAACCGGAGCTGGACGTTGTTCCGGGAACCAATATCGTAGATACATTAGAGCATGATTGCGTTTCCGTGTTGCTTGATAAATTTGAGAAAGACCGGACGAAGCGTTATAAAATGTTTGTTGTAGAATTTAATAATCGCTTCACAGTCAGCATGAAACTCAAATATTCTTCTGACGGAATCCATTGGAGTGAGCCGAAAGCTCTTTCGGGAGAATTGTACGACCGTTGTGCGGCTTATTACGACACGTTTCGCAAGAAATATGTCCTGTCATTGAAAACCATAAATGGAGTGTATAGGCGTTCACGCAATTATTTGGAACATGAAGATCCGGAAATGCTGGTTAGCCTGGCACATAGGATATATGACAACAAGAGTGATAAGTTTATCCGTTATTGGTTTAATGCCGATGACGACGATCCGCGTCATCCTCAATTTCCCGAACTGCGTCCACAGATATACAATCATGAAGCAATGCCGTATGAGGGCTGTATATTAGGCTACTTCACCGTTTGGCAGGGACCGGAGAACAATGTTTGTGACAGTCTGAACATTCAAAAAAGGAATGAAGTCTTGATAGGTTGGAGCAAAGACGGTTTTCATTGGAACCGGGAAAACAAGAAACCATTTCTTCCTGTCAGTGAGGACTTTCATGCATGGAATGCAGGCAATGTACAGTCTACTGCGGGTAGCCCTCTGATAGTCGGAGACTCTCTTTATTTTTATGTCAGTGGACGCTATAACAGCAAGCCGAAACATGATTCCAATTTTGCCACAGGACTTGCGATGCTTCGTCGTGATGGTTTTGTTTCGATGCGGGCAGGAAGAAAAGAAGGATATGTAGAAATAAAAACTAAGATTCCGGCAAATGGAAACTATTTGTTTGTAAATGCAGATGTGAAGGGAACTTTAGCGGTAGAAGTGTTGGATGATAACGGTCAGCCAATGGAAGGATTTACAAAGAAGGACTGCATATCAATGAAAAAATCGGATAAAACAAAACAGATGATTTCATGGGAAAAACATCCAGGCGTAACATCACTGGTAGGGAAAACAGTCCGGTTGAAGTTTTATCTGAATCAGGCGGATATCTATGCATTTTGGACTTCCGCATGGCAAACGGGCGAAAGTGGTGGATATACAGGCGGTGGTGGACCGGGACTATCCGACAAAGGTATAGATATCCCTGCAAGTAAATAGAAACAATATCAATAGGTAGGATTTTAGTATATAAACTCATAAGAAAGAAAATAGTTATGAGAAATAGTAAAGGACGTTTATTAGCTAAAATGTATAGATATATTTATAAATATCACATTGATGCGTTTTCTGCTCTTAAGCTATGTTCTTTTTCTTATACAAGACGCTAATAAACTCATTCTGCGTTTTTAATAAATAATGAAACAGTTTATTATAAACGGGTCTTACATTTATAATAAATGATATTCGGGATAATTCACTAAGTAGGCACGAATATATTAAACAAAATGGGGTGAAATCTATGTAGATTCCACCCCATTTCTATTCTTTCAGAAACATAAATATGTGTCTGAAAATTCTCTTTATGTCTTTATTTTTGTATATATCATATCTGTTGTCTGCTAATTGGTTATTGCAAATATACGAAATTAAAAGAGGAAAGTCAATAGCTTTTTAAAATTTGATGTGATACAACACATGCCTGCACAACGGATGCTCACCAGGGACAAGCGGATGATCAAATTCTCTAATTCGTTCCATTCCTATTTTCTGCATTACACGTTCTGACCGTTGGTTGAGAAGGGAAGTAAAAGAAAAGAGTTCTTTTATATCCGTTTTATTGCGTGTATATTCCAAACAAGCTGTTGCAGCTTCAGGAGCATAACCCTGTCCCCAATATTCGTGTGCTAACCGCCAGCCTATTTCTATGCCTGGAGCAAAGTCTACATCAAATGTAATCTGATGTAGTCCGGTATAGCCCATAAAAGCATGATCTTCTTTTCGTTCTACAGCATACAAACCGAAGCCACAGGTTTGGAACTCATTTTGAATACGCTGATAAAAGGCAAATGATTCTTCCGATGACAATGAATTAAGAAAAAACTCCATCACATTCGGATCGGCATTCATACGGGCAAAAAACGGGATGTCTTCTTCTTTCCAGTCGCGGAGAATCAGACGGGGTGTTTCTATATACTTTTGCATAATAATGATAATAATGGAATGCAAAGATACAATTCTTTTTTCCTTGTTGGAGGTTATTCATTATTATAAGTATTAACTATTATTCATTGAATCCCCTCTTCACTTATGGTCAGTCTAGTCAGCAGCATGGTACGGGTGTGTAAACCAGAAGCAGGAACCTACTCCTTCGGTCGAATCCACGCCAATTTCTCCTCCCATTTGGGAAACAATGCTTTTGCAGATAGAAAGTCCGAGTCCTGTACCCTGAACAAAGGTATTGAGCTTCACAAAACGTTCGAATATACTCTTTTGCTTTTCTTCCGGTATTCCCATTCCGGTGTCGCGCACATAGAATTTTATTTTCTGATGGGATACTTGTTCATATCCCAGGGTGATACTGCCTTGTTGGGTGAACTTTAACGCGTTATTTATAAAGTTACTGATTACTTGGGTGAATCTGTTTTTATCCGTATAGATATAACATTCCGGGAATGGTTCCTCAAAAATCAATTCAACACCTTTACTCACTTTCATACTCATTGATTTGATGATTTCAGCACACGTCTCATTTACATCCACATTGGTATATACAAAATTAAATGTTCCCGCTTCGATTTTCGAAAGATCGAGAATGTCCGATATCAGTTGTAAGAGAAGTTCATTATTCTCTTGCACAATCTTGATATATTCCTGCCGTTCGTTTCTGCTGTCCGTTTCTGCCAGAAGACTGGAAAAACCGACAATAGCATTGAGAGGAGTACGGATCTCATGACTCATGTTAGCTAGGAAAGCCGACTTCAGACGATCCAGTTCTTCCGCTTTATCGCGGGCAATAATCAATTTCTGTTCAGTTTCTTTCAAAGGCGTGATGTCATAATTGATACACAACATCTCAATAATGCCGTCTTGCGGACGGTAATCCCTGACCATCACATTGATGCTGGTCCATGTATATTTGCCATTCTCCCTGCATACACGAACTTCTTTACGCAAACTGGTTGCCTTTCCCGTTTTCACTTCACCTACAAAGTTTTTCAGAACAGCCTGATCTTCAGGAACTACATGTGCATATACTCCAATAACCTGTGGCATGGGAGTACCTTCTTTTTCACCCAAATTCCTGTACCATGTATCTTGGGCATATCCGTCTCTTGTCAATACATTGAAATGAGCAAATCCTACCTTGGCATAATCACCGATTAGAAGAAACAGATTCTCAAACTCCTGTATCTTAGTGTATGCATTGGTCGTTTCCGTTGTATCTATATTGATAAACAGATAGTTGATAAATCGATTTTGAGAATCATAGAGAGCAGTAACCTTAGTAGTAAGATTAATAATCCCATTTCTCCGGCTATCTACATATTGATTTATTTTTGAGAAGTCATAATTGATGGAGAAGTTTACATCTTCTTTCGCTCTCAATCTCTCTTTAACCTCTAAAGGAATATTGGGATTGTCGAACAGATTAACTCCCAATGCTTCATTCTTGTCAGACAAGCCGAATATTTCAAGCTCTTTATCATTAATATCTACCAGATAACCGTCTTTGTCATAAAGTTCGACGCCTGCCGGAAGGTTCTTATAGATGTTTCTCAATATCTTCTCGCTGTTGTCCAAAGCAAGACGATCTTCTTTGGCTTGTAATTCCGACTTTCGCAATTCGATGCAAATACTGATAATATTAGCAAGAGAGGAGAAGCATTGATAATCCACATTGCTCCAGCTACGCTGCGTTCTTACCATATCAATTCCCATATAGCCCCATACCTCTTCTTTAGAGATTAGCGGAACTACCATCAGCGATTTGATATCCTGCATTTCCAATGTCTGACGATATTCCGCAGCTTCTTCGGGCATGTCGTCCAACGTGTTCAGAATGATAGCTCTTCTTTCGGCTATCTGATGGTTCCACCAGGTAGAAGGGTCCCAGGGAATATTGCTCAAGAATTCCTGTTCCTTGGATATTCCTTCGGCGGTAACCTCATAAGTGCAATCCTGGCGTTGTTCTTTTCTGTTTATTTCGAAGATATAGATACGATCGCCCAAAAACTGGTTGAGGAGATCTCCTAATGTCTTGTTAACCACTTGAGTGACATCATCACATTGCAGAAAAGCAAGCAATGAATATGAAATATTAGTTTGTTGGTAAAGCAGATTGCTCACTTGAAAGAAATCAATGTTTTCATTCGTAGTATCGATCGGTCTGTCAATATATTGCAGAAAGCCCGTCATATTCCTATATCCCTCTTTATCGGGCTTTTGGAAATTAATCTTAGAGTACACCCATATTTCCCCGTCTTTTGCCCGGATTGGGAACATTTGTTCGTATGTCTCCAGATAAGAAAGAGACATATATTCATTTTTGAGACGCAGCCGGTGATCTTCACGTATTCTTTGGTGAAATTCGGTGAAACTGATGCGGTTACTTTCAAGGCCGAGTAAGTCAACAATAAAGTCAGAGCAGATATATTCTTTATTTTTCAAATCTGACTCCCACCATCCCATTTTGGCCATTTGTGCTATCTGAACGTATTTTTCATAGTCATAATTTGTTTGTTCTTTCATATTGTTTGCTCTTGTTTTCTGTTTTATATTATAAGCTAGCCGGCAAAGATAAGCATAACTTTTAAATAATGAGGAATTTGCATATCACAGCAGGATGAAAGTGGAAATTTGGTGCTGAAAAGTGGAAAAAGAGACAAATGAGTACAAACAGGGGATTATTTCGTCTTTCTCTTAGTGAAGAAGTGAATTATATAATCTATAATATATATCAGAAGAATGAAAAATACCAGATTATTCATGTTTGCGGCATGCACACTTTTTTTGGCAGCGTGTGGCAGGCAAACCGTGAAGATTATGACTCCGCCGGATGCGTCAAATCGTGTTTTGTTTGGTGCGGAGCAGTTACAGACTACCTTGGATAAAGCCGGTTATCAGGTAATGATGCAACAGGGAGACACGACATTCTCCGATCCCGAAATCAAAACGATTCTCTTGACGGAAGTAAATGACACGACGCTCAAGAAAGAAGGTTTTCATATTTCGACGACGGGCAATCTGACCAGAGTGTCCGGCAGGGATGGGAGTGGTGTCATTTACGGATGCCGTGAACTGATTGACCGTGTGAATGATTCGGATGGTAAGTTGAACTTCCCGGAGGAACTGAAAGACGGTCCTGAAATGGTATTGCGTGGTGCATGTGTAGGATTACAGAAGATGACCTACCTGCCGGGACATGGTGTATACGAATATCCGTATACGCCGGAAAGTTTCCCCTGGTTTTATGATAAAGAACAGTTGATTAAATACTTGGATATGCTGGTTGCCAACCGCATGAATTCACTGTACCTTTGGAACGGTCATCCGTTTGCGTCATTGGTGAAACTGGAAGATTATCCGTTTGCATTAGAAGTAGATGAAGAAACGTTCAAAATGAACGAAGAAATGTTCTCTTTCCTCACAGAAGAAGCGGACAAACGCGGTATCTTTGTCATACAGATGTTTTATAATATCATTCTTTCCAAACCTTTTGCTGAACATTACGGACTGAAAACACAGGACCGTAACCGTCCCATTACTCCTCTGATTGCCGATTATACACGCAAGAGTATTGCCGCTTTCATTGAAAAGTATCCCAATGTAGGATTACTGGTTTGTCTGGGTGAAGCGATGTGTACAGTGGAGGACGATGTGGAATGGTTTACCAAAACAATAATTCCGGGAGTGAAAGACGGATTACAGGCATTGGGACGTACGGATGAACCGCCTCTTTTGTTGCGTGCGCACGACACGGACTGCAAACTGGTGATGGACGCTGCCTTGCCGCTCTATAAGAATCTTTATACGATGCATAAGTACAATGGTGAATCGTTGACTACCTACGAACCTCGTGGCCCTTGGTCGAAAATTCATACGGATTTGAGTTCGTTGGGTTCCATTCATATCAGTAACGTACATATCCTGGCAAATTTGGAACCGTTCCGCTGGGGTTCTCCGGATTTCGTACAAAAGGCGGTCACTGCCATGCACAATGTACACGGTGCCAATGCGTTGCACCTTTATCCGCAGGCCTCATATTGGGACTGGCCTTATACGGCGGACAAATTACCAAACAATGAACGTGAATTCCAGTTGGATCGCGATTGGATCTGGTATCAGACCTGGGGACGCTATGCGTGGAACTGCCATCGCGACCGTACAGATGAAATGGGTTACTGGGACCATCAGTTGGGCAAGTTCTACGGAACCTCTGACGAAAACGCAAGTAATATCCGTGTAGCATACGAAGAAAGCGGGGAAATTGCTCCGAAGTTGTTACGTCGTTTTGGTATTACAGAGGGAAATCGCCAAACGTTATTACTGGGTATGTTTATGAGTCAGCTTGTCAATCCGTACAAATATACGATCTATCCGGGATTCTATGAAAGCTGCGGACCGGAAGGAGAGAAGCTGATAGAGTATGTAGAAAAAGAATGGAAAAAGCAACCTCATGTAGGTGAAATGCCTTTGGATATTGTTGCTCAAGTAATAGAACATGGAGATAAAGCAGTAGCGGCTATTGATAAAGCAGCAGGTTCCGTCTCTTCAAATAAGGATGAATTTGCACGTTTGCAGAATGATATGCATTGTTATCGTGAGTTTGCGTATGCGTTCAACCTGAAAGTGAAAGCTGCCAAACTGGTATTGGATTATCAATGGGGAAAAGAGATTAAGAATCTTGAAGAAGCTATTCCTTTGATGGAACAAAGCTTGGAACACTATCGCAAATTGGTGGAACTGACGGACGAACATTACTTGTACGCCAACAGTATGCAAACTGCCCAACGTCGTATTCCTATCGGTGGAGATGATGGAAAGAATAAGACTTGGAAAGAACTGCTGGTACACTATGAGAAGGAATTGGAGAATTTCAAAGCCAACCTCGCTTTGTTGAAAGAAAAACAGAATGGAAACGCAGTGACTGAAACTGTCGAGATTGCTGCCTGGACTCCTGCAAACGTGAAACTGATCTCTAATTATCCGACAGTGAAAGTGGATGAGGGTATTTCTTTATTTGTGGATGTTCCAGGTAAGATAGAAGCAGTAGCTCCGGAATTGAAAGGAATGAAGGCGTTCCGCTTCAATGGAAATGAGCAGAGAGAGAAAGGCACAAGCATCACTTTCGAAACGGAGGCTCCGGTGAAATTGTTAGTCGCTTATTTCAAAGACGACCAGAAAAAGTATGCAAAAGCTCCGAAACTAGAAATCGATGCGTCAGCCAATGATTACGGTCAGGCGGAACCCGTATTGACGAATGCTGTCCGTATCAACGGAATGCCTTTGGCAAATGTGCATGCATATAGTTTTCCGGCTGGAAAGCATACGTTGATGTTACCCAAAGGCTATCTGCAAGTGTTGGGATTCACGGCTGCGGAAACGAAAGTGCGTAATGCCGGGCTTGCCGGGGATGAAGAAACGATGGATTGGTTGTTTTATTAATGATAATTTATATTTCACCACAGAGGACACGGAGGACACAGAGTTCTTCTCTCTCTTTTCCGCAAGTAAAACAGAGCGATACATACGATTATAAATACGTAAGACTCTTTGTTACTCTATAGTGGATAAAAATAATAAACCTCTGTGTCCTCCGTGTCCTCTGTGGTGAAATATTAAGTATTAAACGATTAGAAAAAGTATCATGAAGAAGTTATTGCTGGCAGTTTTTAGTATAGCCACCACTTTCTCTCTATATGCGCAACGGGAAGTTCCGCAAGAACGAATGGAGCAGATTTACGAGGAAGTAAAGACACCATACAAGTACGGGCTCGCAGTTGCCCCGTCAGACAATTATCATAAGATTGATTGTCCTACCGTTTTTCGCCAGGGAGACAAGTGGCTGATGACTTATGTGGTTTACAACGGCAAAGGTGGAACCGATGGTCGTGGTTACGAAACGTGGATAGCAGAAAGTGATAATTTGCTCGAATGGCGCACTTTGGGACGGGTTCTTTCTTATCGGGATGGAAAATGGGACTGCAATCAGCGTGGCGGATTTCCTGCATTGCCGGATATGGAATGGGGTGGAAGCTATGAGCTTCAGACTTATAAAGGTCGCCATTGGATGACTTATATCGGTGGTGAAGGAACGGGTTACGAAGCTGTAAAAGCCCCGCTTTATGTCGGACTGGCATGGACGAAAGGAGATATTTCTACGCCACATGAATGGGAATCTCTGGACAAACCGATTTTGAGCATCCATGATAAAGATGCCCAATGGTGGGAAAAACTGACTCAATATAAGAGTACTGTTTATTGGGATAAAGATAAAACATTGGGAGCTCCGTTTGTGATGTATTACAACGCGGGCGGGCGTCATCCGGAAACGGATTTAAAGGGCGAACGTGTCGGCATTGCTCTTTCCAAAGATATGAAAACATGGAAACGCTACTCCGGAAATCCGGTCTTCGCGCACGAAGCAGATGGAACCATTACAGGAGATGCGCATATCCAAAAGATGGGAGATGTGTATGTGATGTTCTATTTCTCTGCTTTTGAACCTTCGCGTAAATATAAAGCATTCAATACATTTGCCGCCAGTTATGATTTGGTGAACTGGACCGACTGGAAAGGGGCCGACCTGATTATCCCCTCCAAGAACTACGATGAACTGTTTGCTCATAAGAGCTATGTGGTGAAACATGACGGAGTGGTTTATCATTTCTATTGTGCGGTAAACAACGCAGAGCAACGTGGCATTGCCATTGCTACCAGTAAGCCGATGGGACGTTCGGCTGTCCGTTTCCCGAAACCGGAAATCAAGAACCGCCGGCAAATTATTGAATTAAATGAAGGCTGGAAAACTTGGAGAGTTGAGAATGGAAAGTTGAGAGTTGAGAGTGAAAAGACTGTGAATATACCTCATAACTGGGATGATTATTATGGGTATCGTCAATTGACTCACGGCAATCTTCACGGAACCGTTCTTTACAAAAAGGACTTCACCCTCAACAACTCTCAATTCTCAACTCTCAACTCTCAACTTAAAAAATATTTCCTTCGTTTTGAAGGAGTGGGTACATACGCCACCATTACAGTGAACGGAAAGGATTTCGGTCGTCATCCCATAGGGCGCACCACATTGACTTTGGATGTCACAGATGAATTGAAACAGGGAGTAAATCGCCTGGAAGTGAAAGCCGAGCATCCTGAAATGATTGCCGATATGCCTTGGGTATGTGGGGGATGTTCGTCGGAATGGGGATTCAGTGAGGGTTCCCAGCCGTTAGGTATCTTCCGTCCTGTGGTATTGGAAGTAACGGATGAGATTCGCATAGAACCTTTTGGTGTACATATTTGGAATGATGAAAAGGCCGCTAACGTATTTGTTGAAACAGAGGTTAAGAATTATAGTAAAACAACAGAAACGGTAGAGTTAGTCAATAAACTAAGCAATGCCGATGGAAAACAAGTTTTCCGTTTGGTTGAAAAAGTTACTTTAGCTCCGGGAGAAATGAAAGTGATTCGCCAACAGGCTCCTGTTGAGAATCCTGTCTTGTGGAATACGGAAAATCCATATCTCTATAAATTGGCTAGCATGATAAAGCGTGATACGAAAACAACGGATGAAATTTCGACACCCTTCGGTATTCGTACCATTAGCTGGCCGGTAAAACGAAACGATGGAGACGGACGTTTTTACCTGAATGGGAAGCCCGTGTTTATCAATGGGGTATGTGAGTATGAGCATCAGTTCGGACAAAGCCATGCGTTCAGTAATGAACAGGTTGCCGCAAGGGTAAAACAGATACGTGCAGCCGGTTTCAATGCGTTCCGCGATGCTCATCAGCCCCATCATCTCGATTATCAAAAATACTGGGATGAAGAGGGAATCTTGTTTTGGACACAATTTTCCGCCCATGTGTGGTATGACACTCCGGAGTTTCGTGAGAACTTTAAAAAGTTGCTTCGTCAATGGGTGAAAGAACGTCGTAATTCTCCGTCAGTGGTGATGTGGGGATTGCAGAATGAAAGCACTTTGCCTCGTGAGTTTGCACAGGAGTGTAGTGACCTTATCCGGGAGATGGACCCGACTGCCAAGACGATGCGTGTCATAACAACCTGCAATGGCGGTGAGGGTACAGACTGGAATGTGATTCAAAATTGGAGTGGTACGTATGGAGGAGATGTGACGAAATACGGTCGTGAACTCTCTCAAACGAACCAATTATTGAATGGGGAATATGGAGCGTGGAGAAGCATCGGTCTGCATACGGAACCAGGGGATTTTCAAGTGAACGGAGTGTGGAGTGAAGACCGCATGTGTCAGTTGATGGAAACTAAAATTCGTTTGGCAGAACAGGCAAAAGATAGTGTTTGCGGACAATTCCAGTGGATATACAGCAGTCATGATAATCCCGGACGTCGTCAACCGGATGAAGCGTATCGCAAAATAGATAAAGTAGGTCCGTTCAATTATAAAGGATTGGTTACTCCATGGGAAGAACCGTTGGATGTATATTATATGTATCGTGCCAACTATGTTCCGGCTGCAAAAGATCCGATGGTTTACCTGGTATCACATACATGGGCCAACCGTTTTGAAAAAGGACGTCGCCGTGCCACTATCGAGGCTTACAGCAATTGTGATTCTGTATTGCTATATAATGATCTGACAAATGAAAAGGCAACCTTCCTCGGACGTAAAAAGAACAACGGAACAGGCACTCATTTTATGTGGGAAAACCGGGATATTCGTTATAACGTACTTCGTGCAGTAGGATATTATAAAGGTAAACCGGTAGCAGAAGACCTGATCCTATTGAATGGTCTGGAGCAAGCCCCTAACTTCGAACTTCTTTATCAGGATGATAAAAAGATATTGAAAGGAGAGGCAGGATATAATTATCTGTATCGTCTCAACTGTGGAGGGGATGATTATACAGATAGTTTCGGACAGCTCTGGTTGCAGGACAATACGAATTATTCCCGTTCATGGGCGAAGAATTTCAAGGAACTGAATCCTTATCTTGCCAGTCAACGTACCACCAATGATCCGATTCGTGGCACTCGTGACTGGACGTTATTCCAACATTTCCGCTTCGGACGTCACCAACTGGAATATCGTTTCCCTGTGGCAGACGGAACATATCGTATTGAACTGTATTTCACAGAGCCGTGGCATGGTACGGGCGGAAGCGCTTCTACCGACTGTGAAGGACTGCGTATATTTGATGTTGCCGTGAATGATTCTATTGTATTAGATGACTTGGATATTTGGGCTGAAAGCGGTCACGATGGAGTTTGTAAGAAAGTGGTATATGCCACAGTGAAAGGTGGGATGTTGAAAATTCATTTCCCGGAAGTGAAAGCAGGACAAGCCTTGATTTCAGGCATTGCTATTGCCAGCACAGATCAGGAACTGAAACCGACGGTATTCCCTGCATCCGGTTGGAGCTGGGAAAAGGCGGATAAAGAAGTGATGGAAAAGACTCCGAAAGAGTTGCTTCCGGAAGACAAAAATGCTCGTGTCAGTATATCATACGAAGCGGAAATGGCTGTACTGAAAGGCAAATTCCAAAAGAAAGAACATCGCAAACAGATCGGAGTGTTTTTTGGTAAAGGAAAAGGCAACAGCATTGAATGGAATGTTTCTACCGGGTTGGCGCAAGTGTACGCGCTTCGCTTTAAATATATGAACACTACCGGAAAGCCAATACCTGTCTTGATGAAATTCATTGATTCAAAAGGAGTCGTATTGAAAGAGGACATATTGAACTTCCCGGAAACACCGGATAAATGGAAGATGATGAGCACCACTACCGGAACCTTTATCAATGCCGGACATTACAAAGTATTACTTTCGGCAGAAAATATGGACGGTCTGGCATTCGATGCATTGGATGTTCAATAAGTTTTTTAGAAAAACACACATATAAACAGAAAAATAGAAGCGGGACATTAAGAAGTTTGAATATACTTCCGGTGTCCTGCTTTTCATATTCTGATACTTTCTTATAAATAAAATATAGATGTTATTTTTTTAAGATTCGATGTTCTGATTTTAATTATTCGAGGGAGAAACTTCAAATAATCCCTATATTTGAAATCAAAAACAAAATAACACAATGGAGAGCGATTTACCTAATTTTGATTTGCCGTCTGATTATATGGTTGGAGAAGGGTATGGGATAAATTTATTAAAAAGGTATAAAAACTTTCCTTGCAGGGTAAAAGCCGGTTTTTTCATTCTTTGTGTAAAAGGGATAATGCAAACGACAATCAATGGGAATCTTCAAAATATTGGTGAAAATGATTTGATAACCTTACCGCCCGGATATTTTATGGAAATTCTTGATTTTTCACCGGATATTCATATCTATTATGCCGGGTTCTCATCCGGATTCATAGAGGGTATAAATCTAATGAAGTCTACAGAACATCTTCTCCCTATAATTATGGAAAATCCGATAATAAGATTATCTCCATTGCAGGCTTGCAGTTATAAAATGTTCTATGAATCGTCAATTCTTTCGTATGCTTCTCCAAAAACATTGGCAAACAAGGAAATAGTAAAGGCGGTTCTTACCATGTTCCTTCAGGGAGCCACTGAAATCTATAAAATGCAAAATAACTTGTATTTATCTTCCCAGTCAAGAAAGTACGAGATTTATCAGGAATTTTTGCAATTGGTCATGAAATATTATACTATTCATCACGGAACCTCTTTTTATGCCGAACATCTAGGACTTAGCTTGCCGCATTTCTGTTCAACAATAAAAAAGGTTGCAGGAAACACTCCTTTAGAAGTCATAGCTTCCATCATTCTGATGGATGCCAAATCCCGGCTGAAGTCAACCAATGAACCGGTGAAGAATATAGCCTTATCTTTGGGATTTAATAATATCTCTTTCTTCAATAAGTTTTTTAAGCAACATACGGGTGTTACCCCACAGGAATACAGAGGACATTAAGCTTCCACCGGCTGTTTTTCGAGTGGTAATGTAACGGTAAAACGGCTGCCTCTTCCTACTTCCGATACAACATAAATACTCCCTTGCAGATGTTCTACAATCGTTTTGCAGATAGAGAGTCCCAACCCCGTACCCTGCTTGAAAGTATTGACTTTATAGAAACGGTCGAATATTTCTTTCTGGCATTCTTGGGGAATACCTTCCCCCGTGTCCTCCACAAACAGACAAACTGAATCGTCATTTTCCGGATTAACCATAAAACCGAAATGAATATATCCTTCTTCTGTAAATTTCCGGGCATTATTTATGAAATTGCATATTACTTGTTTCAAGCGTGTAGCGTCAGTAGTTATGTAAATATCATCATCCGGCAAGATTGCTTTTATTTCGATTTCCGGCACATTTTTCATGACCTGCTCTTTCTCTATATCCTTCATTATGGATTTGAGGGAGTAATTGGAATAAGTAAACTTGATAGTGTTTGATTCAATCTTGGACAAATCAAGTATATCGTCAATCAATCGTACTAAATGTTCGCTATTGATGCTGATTAGTCGCACGAAATCGGCACGTTCCTCTTCACTTAACTCATCATAAGTAGAACCTATAACATCAGAAAAGCCGACTATTGCATTCAGCGGCGTACGGATTTCATGACTCATATTGGCTAAAAATGCCATTTTAAGACGATCGCTTTCTTCTGCTTTTTTACGTGCCTCGATTAAGGTGTTTTCTATGTCTTTATATTCCTGAATACTCAAGCAGATTCCCACTAACCGATAGGGATGACCGGATATGTTTGCAATATAAGTAGACTGCCCTTCAAACCATTCCCAAGTACCATCCCCCCGGCGCAAACGGAATGGAACTGTTTTGTCAAAAGTTGTATTACCACTAAGTTGTACAACAAAGGCGTCAGCCATAGTTTGCCGATCGTCCGGATGAATCATATTCACATATTCCTCCATTGTCAAAGTATTATTCTCTCCGGCTGGAATACCTAAATGTTCAAAATAACGATCATCAAGAGTAAATTCACTACGGCTTATGTCATAATACCAGGGATATATCCTAGTTCTTTGCAAGGCTGTATTTAATATATATTCTTGTGTCAGTTCCACAGTAATATTACGGAAAAAGAACAAGATGTTTTTTTCGCCCTCTTCATTTTCCATTGTAGCAAATTCTCCTCTTATCGGGAATTGTGTATAGTCAACTTGTTCCTGCATAAATGTATGTTCAGGCAGCGAGTATACTTTTTTGCCCTGACGGATTTCTTCCAAAATGGTCGAGAGTATATCTTCTTTCTTATTTAACAGCTTGAATATCTTGTTGGTCGGAAGAGGCATCATCGCATTGACTGACGAATGTACATGAAGTTCCGTAAGAGCTTGCTGATTCAGTTGTATGACTTCTCTATTTATATCCAATATGATAACTCCGTCAGGCAGGATATTAAGCAAATCATCATTGTAGAGTGTTTGTCCGTTCGCTTCCATATTTTGTTATTTTTCGTTCAATGTACATGATAATAATTAAATTCATAACAAAGAAAGCCATTTTACTGAAGAAAACATTATTTCAACAAACCTTTTGTACCTGTTTATACAGCTATTTTAATTTGCAACACATTGAATGTTAATACGATATTCCTTTTTTAAGATTCGATACTCATTTATTAAGCCTCACTCCGTTTATTTGCCAGTCATTTTTTTCTGTTCCTTCAGTGAAATTGAATGATTGCACAGAAGAAGACAACGGTTCGAATGTGAGTGAAAATTCTGCTTCGCCGCTTTCAGGCAAATAAAAGTGCTCACCGGGTTTAATCCCATCTGCTTTCTTTAAGGTATACATTTCACCTTTCTCATCTACCAATCTACAATTCGGGCTGACTCGTATCCAGTATTTGGGAATATAATAAGCGTTGAAATGTACGATGGTAGCGGTGTCTGTCAGTACCACTTGCTTGACTTCAAGAATATCGGTATTGGTTGATTCCGACACCGGATAGTTAACGACTTTTGTATTTCCTTGCCATGTAATACTCATTTCATGTTTGACAGCATCCAGATACCTGCGCATTTTTAGTTTCAAACTGCCTTTGCCATAACCCGACCACATTTTCATGATTTTGCCTTCGGGAGAGATAAGGACATAGTTGGGAATACCTCGAACTCCATATTTAGCGTATAATCCGGCTGTTTGTTTTAAGTCATTTAAATTCTGCCAGGTCATTTCATGTTTTGCCGAAGCTGCCTTCCACCTGCTTTTCGTATCGGAGCTTAGACTAATGATAGTAAGACGCTCTTTATATTGTTCTTGAATCTCTTTCATCTCTGGTAAAGCCATAATGCAAGGACCGCAACCGCTACTCCAGAAATCAAGCAATATATATTTTCCATTGAAATCAGTCAGATGATGAATCTTTCCATCCAAATCGAAAAGTTCGGTATCTGCCATTTTATCTCCCTCTTTCACAACTGTAGGCGGGAAAAGATTAACTGTAATTTCCTGTCCTGTTATAGAAGTTTTTTGTGCTTCATTCATTCTATTATACAAAGCCAGTGTTTCATCTTTATAAGAGAAATTTGGATTGTACTTCACCGACATGCTCAATTTATATAGCCTGTCCATCCAAATGTTTGATACAGGAAGTTCCTGCATCAGTTTCATTTCACGTTTGCTGATTAAAGCTGAAATACTGTCTTCTTTCGCACGTAGAGCCTTCCGTTCTGCTTCCGGGGCAGAACGCAGACTTCTTGCTTTGATAGACAAACGTTGATACTCATCCCATAAATCGTGTGAATCTTCAATAAACCTATTATATTCTATTTGTTCCTTTACAGGGCTGTCTACTGTCCACGTATGTATCAAGGTATTCGTTCCGGTTACTTTGATTCTTGCATTAGGAGTTGCATAAATCTCCAGCGACATGGAAGGAAAATCATCATTACGGGTACACATTAGAGATAATTTGTCTAAACCATCTTCTCCGGCATTTCGTTTGAAGAAGAAAGTACCGTTTTGTATGGTATCCATGGCTACTGTACTTCCTACATTTCCGTCAAGTAGAAAAAGAGAAACAAGAGTTCCATCCTTTACACCTTCCACTTTACCTTCAATCGTATACTCGTGTTGTGCTTGTGAAACGAGACTGCCTAATAAAAAGAGGCTGCTAAATAGTAGTTTTTTCATCATCATAATATTAGAAGTAATTATACGCCACAAGGTAAAGCTTTTCTTTATAGAGTGTTACTCCTTTTATTGTTCTTTAATATTTCTGTAAAAGAAAGGGGTACAAAATGCCCTTTCGTTCGTCTACTTGATATGAAGAAAAAAGAACGAATGAAAATATATACTTTACTGCTTGGCGCATTGTTTGTAAGTCCTACACAGGCACAAACAATGCATGATTGGGAGAATCATCATGTTCTCCAGATCAACCGTGAACCGGCAAGAGCTACTTTTACCCCTTTCTCTGTACAGAAAGGAGACGGCTCAATCTCTTTAGACGGAACCTGGAAATTCCGTTGGACTCCCGTTCCCAATGAAAGAGTCGTGAACTTCTATCAGATAAATTTTGATGATAAAGATTGGACGGATTTTCCTGTTCCCGCCAACTGGGAAGTGAACGGATATGGCACGCCTATCTATGTTTCAGCAGGCTATCCGTTTAAAATAGATCCTCCACGGGTGATGGGAGAACCGAAAACTGACTATACCACGTATAAAGAAAGAAACCCGGTAGGGCAATATCGCCGCACTTTTGTATTGCCGACCGGATGGGAAGTGAATGGACAGACTTTTCTACGGTTTGAGGGCGTAATGAGCGCCTTTTATGTTTGGATCAACGGTGAGCGGGTAGGGTATAGCCAAGGCAGTATGGAACCGAGCGAATTTAATGTCACGAAGTATCTGAAATCCGGAGAAAATCAGATTTCACTGGAAGTCTACCGATATAGTGACGGTTCTTATCTGGAAGATCAGGATTTCTGGCGTTTTGGTGGTATTCATCGTAGTATTCATCTGATACATACACCGGATATTCATGTCCGTGATTATGCGGTACGCACTCTTCCCGCATCTGTGGGTGATTATAAAGACTTTATTTTGCAGATTGATCCGCAATTCAGTGTATATCGAGGGATGACCGGAAAAGGGTATGTCTTACAGGGAGTATTAAAGGATGCTTCAGGCAAAGAAGTTGCCACATTGAAAGGCGATGTGGAAGATATTCTTGATTTGGAGCATAAAGCAAGCCGGATGAATGAATGGTATCCGCAGCGTGGCCCGCGTAAGATGGGACGCTTGTCAGCTATTATAAAATCACCGGAAAGATGGACGGCAGAAACGCCCTATCTCTATAAATTACACTTAACTCTCCAAAATGAAGAAAGAAGAGTCGTAGAACAGATAGAACAGGCCGTGGGCTTCCGCTCTGTAGAAATCAAAAAAGGACAACTGTTAGTGAATGGTAATCCGGTTCGTTTTCGTGGAGTGAACCGTCACGAACATGATCCACGGACGGCACGTGTCATGAGCGAAGAACGGATGCTTCAGGATATTCTTTTAATGAAACAGGCGAATATAAATGCCGTACGCACCAGCCATTACCCCAATGTCAGCCGTTGGTACGAGCTATGCGACAGCTTGGGATTGTACGTGATGGACGAAGCGGATATAGAAGAACACGGATTGCGTGGAACACTCGCAAGTACCCCCGACTGGCATGCGGCATTTATGGACCGTGCAGTCCGTATGGCGGAACGTGATAAGAATTATCCATGTATTGTAATGTGGAGCATGGGAAACGAAAGCGGTTACGGACCAAACTTCGCTGCTATTTCGGCATGGCTGCATGATTTCGATCCCACTCGCCCTGTACACTATGAGGGGGCACAGGGAGTGGACGGAAATCCTGACCCGAAGACAGTCGATGTTATCAGCCGCTTTTATACCCGGGTGAAACAAGAATATTTAAATCCCGGTATTGCAGAAGGAGAGGATAAAGAACGCGCTGAAAATGCACGCTGGGAACGGTTGCTGGAGATTGCGGAACGCACCAATGACGACCGTCCGGTAATGACGAGCGAATATGCACATTCCATGGGAAATGCATTAGGAAATTTCAAGGAATATTGGGATGAGATATATAGTAATACCCGTATGCTGGGTGGTTTTATATGGGATTGGGTAGATCAGGGAATCTACAAGACTTTACCCGACGGTCGTACCATGGTGGCTTATGGTGGTGACTTTGGCGATAAGCCGAACTTAAAAGCTTTCTGCTTTAATGGATTACTGATGAGTGACCGTGAAACTACGCCTAAATATTGGGAGGTAAAGAAGGTATATGCACCAGTTGAACTGAAAATGGAAAATGGGAAGCTGAAAGTGACGAACCGGAACCATCATATCGATTTATCATCTTATCGCTGCTTATGGACATTGTCTGTGGATGGAAAACAGAAAGAACAAGGAGAAATTACATTGCCAGAAATAGCTCCAGGAGAAAGTGGAACAATAGATTTGCCGACTTTCCGTTCATTGAATCCTCTTTCCGATTGCCAACTGAAAGTAAGCATTGTTTTGAAATCGGATGCTCTTTGGGCAAAGGCAGGACATGAAGTAACTTGGGAACAATTCTGTTTGCAAAAAGGAGATTTAGCTTCTGCTGATTTAATTAATAAAGGAACGCTTCAAGTGGAAGAGGATGATAAATCTTTATTGATTAGCGGACGCGGTTTTTCTGTTCAGTGGGAAAAGAAAGTGAACGGAAGTATGACCTCCCTTATATATAAGAACAAAGAAATGCTGGCTCACTCCGATGATTTTCCGGTTCAGCCTGTCACTCAAGTTTTCCGTGCTCCGACAGATAATGACAAGAGCTTCGGAAACTGGTTGGCTAAAGACTGGAAATTGCATGGAATGGATCATCCGCAGATAAATCTGGAATCTTTCCACCATGAAAAACGTGCAGACGGGGCGGTCATTGTCCGGATTCAAACTAGTAATTTATATAAAGAAGGAAAAGTGGTGACTACTTCTGTCTATACAGTCTTTTCAGATGGAACAATTGATCTGAAAACAACTTTCTTGCCACAAGGAGTTCTTCCTGAAATTCCCCGTTTAGGTATCGCATTCTGTCTGGCGCCTGCTTATGATACATTTACCTGGTATGGCAGAGGGCCACAGGATAACTATCCTGACCGCAAAACATCTGCTATGATAGGGCTTTGGAAAGGAAGCGTTGCAGAACAGTACGTACATTATCCACGTCCGCAGGATAGTGGGAACAAAGAGGAAGTGCATTATCTGACCCTGACCGACAAACAGAATAAAGGTATTCGTGTTGACGCGGTAGAAAACGCATTTTCTGCATCTGCCCTGCATTACACCGTACAGGACATCTATGAAGAAACTCACGATTGTAATTTAAAACCACGTGCGGAAATCATTCTTAGTATGGATGCTGCCGTACTTGGATTAGGAAACAGTAGTTGCGGACCGGGTGTATTGAAGAAATATGCCATAGAGAAAAAAGAACATACGCTGCATATCCGCATCAGTAGTAAACAATGATAGCAATAAATAACTAACACAATTATAAAAGTAACAATGAAAAAAGTAACCACTTTATTATCGACCTTAGCGTTGGCAACTACCCTGGCTGCTCAAAACCTTCCACAAACGGAAAGGCAATATCTCTCCGGTCACGGATGCGACGATATGGTTGAATGGGACTTCTTTTGTACCGACGGACGCAATTCCGGGAAATGGACGAAAATCGGTGTACCTTCCTGCTGGGAGCTGCAAGGATTCGGCACCTATCAGTATGGAATCACTTTCTATGGTAAACCATTCCCTGAAGGCGTTGCCAATGAAAAAGGTATGTATAAGTACGAGTTTGAAGTTCCGGAAAAGTTTCGCGGCAAACAGGTCAATCTTGTATTCGAAGCTTCAATGACAGATACGGAAGTAAAAGTGAACGGACGTAAAGTTGGTTCCAAACATCAGGGGGCCTTCTATCGTTTTTCATACAACATCACGGATTTTCTGAAATATGGCAAAAAGAATTTACTGGAAGTCACTGTTGCCAAAGAGAGTGAAAATGCCAGTGTGAACCTTGCCGAACGTCGTGCTGATTATTGGAATTTTGGCGGTATCTTCCGTCCGGTGTTCCTGGAGGTGAAACCAGCCGTAAACCTGCGGCACATTGCCATTGACGCAAAGATGGATGGAACTTTCCGTGCCAACTGCTACACAAATATTTCTAATGACGGAATGAGCATCCGTACACAGATTTTAGATAAAAAAGGAAAGAAGTTAGCGGAAGGCACTGTACCTGTAAAAGCGGGTGGCGACTGGACTTCTTTGCAACTGAATGTCTCTAACCCTGCACTATGGACTGCGGAAACTCCGAATCTTTATAAAGCTCAATTCTCCCTGTTGGATAAGGACGGTAAAGTGCTGCATAGTGAAACGGAAAACTTTGGTTTCCGTACCATTGAAGTACGTGAAAGCGACGGACTTTATATAAACGGAGTACGTATCAATGTACGTGGTGTCAATCGTCATAGTTTCCGTCCTGAAAGTGGCCGTACATTAAGTAAAGCGAAGAATATCGAAGACGTTCTTTTGATGAAAAGCATGAATATGAATTCCGTCCGTTTGAGCCATTATCCGGCTGACCCGGAATTTTTGGAAGCCTGTGATTCTCTCGGACTTTATGTGATGGATGAGTTGGGAGGCTGGCATGGCAAGTATGATACCCCCACCGGAGTACGTCTGATTGAAGGCATGATAGAACGTGACGTGAATCATCCGTCTATTATTTGGTGGAGTAATGGTAATGAAAAAGGATGGAATACCGAACTGGATGGAGAGTTTCATAAATACGATCCGCAGAAACGTCCGGTTATTCACCCGCAAGGTAACTTCTCCGGTTTTGAAACCATGCATTACCGCTCTTACGGAGAAAGCCAGAACTACATGCGCTTACCAGAAATCTTTATGCCTACGGAATTCTTGCATGGTTTATACGATGGCGGCCATGGTGCCGGATTATACGATTATTGGGAAATGATGCGCAAGCATCCCCGTTGTATCGGTGGATTCCTTTGGGTATTGGCAGACGAAGGTGTGAAGCGTGTAGATATGGACGGATTCATCGATAACCAGGGAAACTTTGGAGCAGACGGAATTGTAGGACCACATCACGAAAAGGAGGGTAGCTACTACACTATCAAGCAGTTATGGAGTCCGGTGCAAATCATGAATACTTCTATCGACAAGCAATTTGATGGCAAATTCTCCGTAGAAAACCGTTACGATTATCTGAATCTGAATACTTGCCGTTTCCTTTGGAAGCAAGTAAAATTCCCGCTGGCAACAGATGCTTCCAATGCTGCTGTTCAAGTGCTGAAAGAGGGAGAGGTGCAGGGTAGTGATGTGGCTGCTCATTCGGCAGGTGTCTTAGATATAAGAACAAATATCCTCGCTGATACAGATGCTCTTTACCTGACAGCTATTGATAAATACGGCCATGAACTTTGGCGCTGGACTTTTCCGGTCAACAAACTGAATCAGCAGACAGAACAGCTTTCTCCCTTGTCTAGTCGTCCTACTTATACAGAGACAGAAAATGATCTTACTGTGAAAGCGAATAAGCGTACATTCATTTTCTCAAAGAAAGACGGACAACTGAAAGGGGTATCTGTAGATAACCGTAAGATTAACTTCGCCAATGGTCCCCGTTTCATCGGAGCCCGTCGTGCAGACCGCTCATTGGATCAGTTCTATAACCATGATGATGAGAAAGCAAAAGAAAAAGACCGCACATACAGCGAATTCCCGGATGCTGCCGTATTTACGAAACTGGATGTGAAAGAAGACGGAGGTAATTTGGTTGTTACCGCCAATTATAAACTGGGCAATCTGGATAAAGCCCAATGGACAATTAACCCGAGTGGGGATTTGGCTTTGGATTACACCTACAATTTCTCCGGTGTCGTAGACTTGATGGGTATTCGTTTCGACTATCCTGAAGATCAGGTAATCAGCAAACGCTGGCTGGGTGCCGGACCTTACCGTGTATGGCAAAACCGTATTCACGGAACGCAATACGATGTATGGGAAAACGACTATAACGATCCTATTCCGGGTGAGACCTTCACATATCCCGAATTCAAAGGATACTTTGGTGATGTTTCCTGGATGAATATCCAAACGAAAGAAGGCACTATCAGTCTGACAAACGAAACTCCCGACACGTATATAGGAGTATATCAGCCTCGTGATGGCCGCGACCGTTTGCTTTATACTCTTCCCGAAAGCGGAATCTCTGTCCTGAACGTGATTCCTCCGGTACGTAATAAAGTAAACTCCACCGATTTGTGTGGTCCCTCTTCACAACCGAAATGGGTAAATGGTCCACAAACCGGACGAGTCATTTTCCGGTTTATGTAAATGAATCATATAAAGGTATCCACATTGCGTTGGGTACCTTTTTTATTTGGCCTTCTCACCGATTTTTCAAGGAAAAAGGCTATAAGTGGGGAATAATCATTATTTTTGTTTCGTTTTATACATTCAGATTAATGAATTCTTTCCTATGTACACAATACTAATTATAGAAGATGAACCCCGGGTTGCAAGTTTGCTGATGAACGGACTGGAGGAAAATGGCTATCAGACAATGGTGGCTTATGACGGACTAATGGGGTTACGGCTTTTCCAGACGCACACATTCGATCTGGTTATATCTGACATCGTTTTGCCTAAGATGAACGGATTTGAACTGGCGAAAGAAATTCGCAAAACCAATCCCCATATCCCTATATTGATGTTGACGGCATTAGGATCGACGAACGATAAACTGGACGGTTTCGATGCCGGTGCAGACGATTACATGGTGAAACCTTTTGATTTCAGAGAGTTAAATGCCAGAATCAAAGTGCTGTTGAAACGTGTGGCGGGTAATGCACAGGAATTGCCGCAGGAACTTGTCTATGCAGATTTGCGTATTGACCTTCAACGTAAAGACGTAGAACGAAACAGCATATCCATAAAACTTTCTCCTAAGGAATACAACTTACTGTTATATATGGTAGAAAATGCCGAAAGAGTATTGAGCAGGGTTGAAATAGCAGAAAAAGTATGGAACACCCATTTTGATACAGGAACGAATTTCATAGATGTATATATCAACTATCTCCGCAAAAAGATAGACAGGGACTTTGAACCGAAACTTATTCATACCAAAGCCGGAATGGGTTTCATACTGACTGATAAATTATGAAGATCAGAACAACGTTGACTCTACAATATGCAGGGCTTACAGCTGCGGTATTCTTTGTTTTTGTGATGGCTGTCTACTATGTCAGTGAACATTCGCGTAGTAATGCTTTCTTTCGTAATCTTCAAAGTGAAGCTATAACCAAAGCACATTTATTCCTTAAAAATCAAGTAGATGCCAAAACCATGCAGTCTATATACCTGAATAATCAGAAGTTTATTGATGAAGTAGAGGTTGCCGTCTATACAACAGATTTTAAAATATTATATCACGACGCTCTGCAAAACGATATTGTCAAAGAAACACCGGAGATGATAAAGCGTATTTTACAGCGGAAGAACATCAATTTCTATGTAGATGAATATCAGGCTATAGGACTGGTGTATCCGTTTGAGGGCAAAGACTATGTGGTTACCGCCGCAGCCTACGACGGTTATGGATACGCCAACCGGGATGCGCTAAGAAACATGCTCATTCTCCTATTTATCGGTGGATTGAGCGTATTGGTGGTTGTGGGGTATATCCTGTCTCGAAGCACTTTAAAACCGATACGTAATATAGTGAAAGAAGCGGAAAAAATCACAGCATCGCATATTGATAAAAGATTGCCTGTAAAAAATGAACAGGATGAACTGGGAGAATTGAGTACGACATTCAATGCATTGTTGGAGCGCCTGGAAAAGTCTTTCAATTCACAAAAGATGTTCGTCAGTAATGTATCTCATGAATTACGTACTCCTATGGCAGCCCTTACAGCTGAACTGGATTTAGCTTTATTGAAAGAACGAAGTTCCGAGCAATATCAGATAGCTATCGGCAATGCATTGCAGGATTCTCACAGAATTGTAAACCTGATCGACGGATTATTGAATTTGGCAAAAGCGGACTATCAGTCGGAACAGATCACAATGGAAGAGGTTCGTTTAGACGAGCTGTTGCTGGACGCCAGAGAGCTGGTATTAAAAGCCCATCCGGATTATCACATCGAATTAGTATTTGAGCAAGAAGCTGAAGAAGATAATGTGCTGACAGTAATTGGAAACAGTTATTTACTGACCACTGCTTTTGTGAATTTGGTAGAGAATAACTGCAAATATTCTTCCAACCGAACTTCGTCAGTCTTGATAGCCTATTGGGAGCAATGGGCAATCATCCGCCTGTCAGATACCGGTGTAGGCATGTCTGATACGGATAAAGAAAACCTGTTTACACTGTTTTATCGCGGAGAAAACAAGAATATTGCTCCCGGAAATGGTATAGGTATGGCCTTGACACAAAAGATCATCCACCTTCACAAAGGCGAACTTACCGTATCTTCCCATAAGGATGAGGGCACTACCTTTGTGGTGAAGCTCCCGCATATCTAAGAAATTCTAATCGTTTTCTAATACCACTCTAATCATTCTCTAACAGCTTCCCGGTGAAGTCCTCCTTACTTTTGCATCGAATTAATAAATGCAGTTAGTAACTAAAAAAAAATAGAGATTATGGTATGGAAGAAAAAACTGCGTTCACCACAGTACACATTCAATTCAGAGAAAGTATTTTTGGTTGCCACACAACCCAGTAAGTCAATCTATTCATACTTGCAGACAACCAAGCTTGGATTAACACAGGGAGAAGTGCAGGAGCGACAATCCATTTATGGAAGAAACGAAGTGGTACATGAACAGAAAAAGAATCCGTTTATCCTGTTTATCAAAACGTTTATCAATCCTTTCATTGGTGTTCTGACCGGGCTCGCCATTATATCCTTATTTTTGGATGTATTGATGGCCGATCCCGGAGAGCAGGAATGGACGGGAGTCATTATCATCTCATCCATGGTGCTGTTCAGTGCTATCCTGCGTTTTTGGCAGGAATGGCGAGCAAGTGAGGCTACGGATTCTTTAATGAAAATGGTAAAAAACACATGTCTTGCCAAACGTGCGGGAGAGCATGAAGAAGAGATCGAGATTACGGAACTCGTCCCGGGGGATATCGTGTATTTGGCAGCTGGGGACATGGTTCCCGCTGATATTCGGATCATCGATTCGAAAGACTTGTTTATCAGCCAGGCTTCATTAACAGGAGAGTCCGAACCGATAGAAAAGTTTCCGGAGGTACGTGGACAGCAGTTCCGAAAAGGAAGTGTCATTGAATTGGACAATATTTGCTATATGGGTTCCAATGTGATAAGTGGTGCGGCAAAAGGAATCGTTTTTGAGACGGGGAACAAAACCTATCTGGGTACTATTGCAAAAAGCCTGGTCGGACATCGTGCCACTACAGCTTTTGACAAAGGCATTAGTAAAGTTAGCTTTTTGTTGATTCGTTTCATGTTGGTTATGGTTCCATTTGTATTTTTCGTGAATGGCTTTACGAAAGGAGACTGGTTCGAGGCTTTCATATTCGCCATATCCGTTGCGGTTGGTCTTACCCCGGAAATGTTACCAATGATTGTGACTGCCAACCTTTCCAAAGGAGCGATAGCCATGTCCAAAAAGAAAACAATCGTAAAGAATCTCAATGCCATTCAGAATTTTGGAGCGATGGACATACTCTGCACTGACAAAACCGGTACATTGACCTGCGATAAAATCGTGTTGGAAAAATATATCAATGCAGATGGCAGTGACGACAACAGTAAACGTATTCTTCGTCATGCTTACTTCAACAGTTATTTCCAAACCGGTTTAAGGAACCTGATGGATAAAGCGATTCTTTCCCATGTAAGAGATTTGAGCCTGGAACATCTGAAGGATGACTATACCAAAGTGGACGAAATACCTTTCGACTTTACGCGCAGAAGAATGTCTGTTGTAATAGAAGACAGGCAGGGAAAGCGGCAAATCATCACCAAAGGAGCGGTAGAAGAGGTTCTCGATGTCTGTTCCTATGCCGAGTTCAACGGGCAGATTCACCCCTTGACTGATGCCTTGAAAATCAAAGCACAGATGATTAGTGAAGATATGAATCAGCAGGGGATGAGGGTATTGGCAGTCTCCCAAAAAAGTTTTATCGAGAAAGATTGTAATTTCGCCATCGAAGATGAAAAAGAAATGGTATTGATCGGGTATCTTGCTTTTCTTGATCCTCCGAAACCTTCTGCTGCCGAAGCCATCGAACAATTATATGCGCATGGAGTAGCAGTTAAAATTCTATCGGGAGACAATGATATTGTAGTGAAAGCTATTGCACGACAGGTAGGAATTGACACCAGTCATTTTCTTACGGGGATAGAAATAGAAAATATGGACGAAACAGCATTGAAAGAAGCGGTAAAGGATACCACTTTATTTTCAAAACTGACTCCATTACAAAAGACGCAAATCATCTCTCTGTTGCAGGAACAAGGGAATACGGTGGGATTCCTGGGAGATGGAATCAATGATGCAGGTGCATTACGTCAGTCGGACATTGGTATATCAGTCGATTCTGCTGTGGATATAGCCAAAGAAAGCGCAGATATTATCTTGTTGGAAAAAGATTTGATGGTATTGGAAGACGGAGTGCTCGAAGGAAGAAAGACATTCGGCAATATCAATAAGTACATAAAGATGACTGCCAGTTCCAATTTTGGTAATATGTTCAGTGTGATGTTTGCCAGTGCATTCCTGCCGTTTCTGCCCATGATGCCGATACATCTATTGATCCAGAACTTGTTATATGACATATCGCAGACCACCATTCCTTTTGACCGTATGGACCCGGAGTTCCTGAAGAAACCCCGTAAATGGGATGCGTCCGATCTAAGTCGTTTTATGATTTATGTAGGTCCCATCAGTTCTATCTTTGATATTATAACGTATCTGGTTATGTGGTACGTATTTAGCTGCAACAGCCCCGAACATCAGACACTGTTTCAGACCGGATGGTTTGTGGAAGGTTTGTTATCACAGACATTGATTGTCCACATGATACGTACCCGCAAGATACCGTTCATACAAAGCCGTGCCACATGGCCTGTGATGGGACTGACCTTCTTAATCATGGCAATAGGTATTCTTATTCCTTTCACCGCTTTCGGGCGTTCCATCGGATTGACAGCTCTTCCTTTGAGCTATTTCCCCTGGCTGGTTGGGATTTTGCTCTCTTATTGCATTTTGACGCAGATCGTGAAGAATTGGTATATCAGGAAGTTTGTGCGCTGGTTATAGCTTTGTCTGTTTATCTCGCAAATTAAATGTATATATTGTAAAAGATTTAAAATTGAGACGAATTGTCTGTCAAGAGTTTTTGCCCCTAAAATTAATTTCATATATTTAGGAGCAAGAACTCTTATTTATTTAGATTTGCAAACTTTCTAATATTCAGGCACGATGAAACACTATTATTCCTTTCTGATAATAACCTCTTTGTTATTAGCCGGATGCGGGCAAAAAGACCGGGCAAAATCTCAATTCGAATCATCTGTACAGACAGAAGAAAGTTATTCGTTAGCAAAAGAATATATTAAAGAAGCTGTTATCACAGGAAAAGTGTTGAACCGGGATTTTTATCCTCAAGAAAAGGAATTAACTCTCATCATTCCATTTTTTTGGAAAATGGAAAATCAATATCGTACCCCCATACAAGAAGATGGTTCATTTTCATTCCGCTTTCCGGTTTATGCAAAATTAAGAGAAGTTTCCATTCGCAATTATGCGGAACATTTGTATATCCACCCGGGAGATAGCATACACGTGGAAATAGACTTCAAAGATCTTTTTCATCCCAAAGTAACAGGTGATGCAGAGAAGTTGAATCAAGAAATACTGGCATTTACAGAAAGCGCCTACTATTACATACAGAATTATAGTATAAACCCGAATTTGAATATTAAGGATTTTGAGACTGAATTAAAGAAGGAATATGACTTTCGTTTGGAGCGGAGAAACGAGTATCTGACGAAGTATAAGCCAATGGACGATGTTACGTTATTTACTGAAGAGTTACTGAAACAGGACTATTATTACGCTTTGTTATCCTATGGTAACCAATGCCAGTTTAAAACGAAAAAAGAAATGGACCGATATCATAAACTTCTGCCTGCAATCAATAAGCTTTATAATAAAGGGATTCTTTCGGCACGTTTATATGATATTGCTGATGAGGTAGAACGCTATATAGCTTATGGGATAACATACAAAGATAAAAAAAATCCATCTGTAGAAGAGATTATGTCGGCAGTAGGAGAGAATGAACTGAACCAGTATATATATACTAAAATGACAGTTGGCTCTTTGAATGCGAATGATACACTTGCTTTAACAACGAGGCACACGCAGTTTGATTCGATCGTAAAAATGCCGCATTTGCGTGCACAAGTGATGCAGATATATAATCAGACTAAATCTTACCTGGAAAATCCGCAACCAGTTTCCAATAATTTATTATATGGTGAGTTTCACGAAAACTCAAAGCTAAAAACATCTATGCCTTACATGGAACCCGTCTATAATATACTTGAGAAGAATCACGGAAAAGTGATCTATTTCGATTTTTGGGCTAGGTGGTGTCCACCATGCCTGGCAGAAATGGAACCTTTGAAACAATTGCGGAGTAAGTATTCCACCAAAGACCTGGTCATATATTCCATATGTGTAAGTGAACCCAAGGAAGAATGGGAAGAATGTCTGAATGAGTATTCATTGAAGAACCGGGGAATTGAATGTATTTATGCATCTGATTATTTTGGAAAAGATAACTTACAGAAAATTCGCAAACAATGGAAAATAGATAGAATGCCCTATTATCTGTTAATTAATAGAAAAGGGCAAATTGTAGATTTCGGAACTACAGCACGTCCCAGCAATCCGCAATTTGTATCTCGAATTGAGGAAGCTGTAAAGGACAGCAAATAATGTTGTGAGAGAAATAAGACAAATAAGAAAAGATTAAGCAACCCACACAAAAAATATCAAATGTTTCCGATTTATATTATAGGAATTTATTCAACTCTTTTACCAACAAATGAACAGTAGTAGAAGATTCTTGTTGTGCTGGATTATTTCCATCAAATTGTCTCATGATAGTTTTAGCGTGATTAATGGCTTGTTCTTGTTTAGAAAACAAAGTATTAAACATTTTAGAACTTACACCCGATTTCTTTGTATAAGCAAATCCGAGCAAAGCGCTCAACATTTTTTCATATCTGGAACGATGCAACGCTCCTTGGTATAGATTAAAATGCAGTAAAAACCAAAATTCAAAAGCTTGGTTACTATAAGCCACTTCAAAACCGTTTTGTTGTGCCAACAGGATTGCAGAGTTAAAATCATTTTCAGGAAAATCATCTTTATCAAAGACCACCCAATGCTGATTATATGTTCGTCCCTTTAGCTTTTCTTGCTCTTTTATATGGATAGCCTTGTGTACTAATGCCAATGTTCCCATACCTTGACCAAGTGCCTTCACATTGGCAGAAGTCAAACGAAAAGCGTTGAAATAATCAGGTTCGGTATTAACTCCTTCGCAAATAATCAGAAATGTTTGTTTCACCTCACGTACACTACTGATACGGGTTATCTTTCTTTCGATACGCGGATTTATATTTTTCCTTTTTGTAGCCGTCATGGTTTAATTTTCTTGGGTATTAAACAAACGGGTTAAATCTCCAACAATTGGAATTGCTCCATACTTTCCTGATAAATAATCTTTTTCAAACGAAGCATCATTACGTACTTTATACTCTGCCAATGAATAAAGTTCGGTTGCACCATAGCGGTCTTTTTGTGTAAACCAAACCTGATCCCGCCGGAATATATTAGCACTTAACAAATTTGTATCGTGAGTAGTGAAAATTAGTTGAGCATTTTGGGGATTTGTTTCTTTTGAATTAAACAAGGCAATAATTCTACATGTAAGAAGAGGATGCATTTTAGAGTCAAATTCATCTATTATAAGACGCTTTCCATTATCCAAAGCATCAATGATAGGGTATGCCAGGGAAAAATACTTTATTGTACCTTCCGATTCATTTTTCCTGAATGGGAAAGTAATAGTTTTGACTTCATGACCTTCCTCGTCATATTGCGTATGTGTACTCACAATAGCATTATCAATTTTTTCAATATTTTCAATACCTAAATCAGCATAACGGGAAAACTCTACAATTCTCTGTTTCATTTTGATATCATCCAGTTGGATAGTTGCTGTATTCCATATTTTTTCATCGTTAGAACCTGAAATAATAGTGGTATCATTCAACCATGTCATTATCTCTACTGCTGTCGGATCATTGAATTGTGCCGCAACAGAAAGCAATAACGCATTTGCCCTCACCATTCGTTTACCTGCAAGTTCTTTACCAACGACAAACTTAGTATGAATATCAAAATTATCTTTTTCCCGATAGAATAATTCAATTTCCTTAGCTCTCTTTTTATTGGCTTTTTGATAAAGCCATTCCGAATGTACCAATGAATTATCTGCTTCAAATCCATAACGATATTGGTTATCTTCATCACAGAATATTGCTTCAAAATAACTTGGTTCGTTCGCAGTAAGTGAGTTTAACCGGAAACTTTCTATATTAACACGTTCGCCTGCTTGAATATCCTTCGATGAATTTATCACATACCACTTAAAAAATTCCAATGCTTTTATAAAATTGGATTTGCCTGATGCATTAGCACCATAGACTACCGCGCTCTTCATTAATGATAATCCGGAAGTTCCTACATTAAAGATTATATCTTCAGCCGGAACCTGTATTTCTTTCAAAGCTGATGCTACTAACGACAATGTAGATTGTTCTTTGAAAGATAGAAAATTTCCTATTGTGAATTGAATAATCATATCTTAATTGCTTTATTCGAGATTTTATCACAAATATACTGTTTATTTTATGATATAAGCAGATGTATTAGGTGAATTATATTATTTTATGTCTAATAACATACATTCCCGCTTATAAAGAAAAAATATTCCATCCTATATCAGCACGATAGTAAGAGGTGCGATTAGTATAGTATATCACGTTTCATTATGGATTAAATCAAAATCAATATACTTTCATTATAGCTTTATAGCTTTTTCTTCTTTCACCAACTTCCTCCATCTTTGAAATGCCCTCATCAGCGTTTCTTCCTGTACCAGTCCTACCATTTCGTAGTGCTCTACGAATTGTTCTATTGACTTTTTAAACATCACTCCTTTATTGAACTTATTATCCAATAGAAAGGAGTATAATTCCGCTTTCATCTCCGTTTCTATTTCCTTTTCTATAATCAATGCACTATCGTTTCCGATATAGTTATAGACTTCCGGATTCTTCCCATTACGCGGTTTGGGCAGTACAAAGCAAATATTCCCAATTTCTTTCCATGAAGTATTTTGCGGATGAGGGACAGATAGTTGATGAAGGAAGTGATAAACTGGAGTAATGTGGGAGAGATGGATAGGGATAAGTCGTTTGGAAGAAGAAGGAGAAGGAGAGGAGGAATGAGACTGGTTCTCTGGATCGGGTTCTAAACTTTGTCGATATCGGACATACATATATCCAGCCAAATATGGCTTGATATTAATTGTAACTGTAACCATGGGAAAATTTTTAAAGTTTGTAATAAAAAAGTATGTATATACAGCCCTTTGGACTGTGAATTCCGTTTGGTTTATTGAGAATATTCCCATGGTTATCGGGACGGAATTCTTCTTTTTATAATAAATTGATATACAGCGTATTATAGATACTGTTTTTTGGTTTAAAACCAAGGAACCGTTCCTTTTAAAGGAACGACCTGTTTCTCACCGAGGAACGCCTTGTTCCTTTTAAAGAAACGGATGACTCCTTAAAATCCGGGAACAAAACTAGTTGTAATATTCCGATATTTCAAGATGGATGATTGAAGCATTAAACAATACGTGTAAATATAAATAATCATTTTTATACATCGTTTATTTTACGCGTGTATAAACAACCGATATGTCATGAAAGTTAATTGAATAGAATGGATAATAATTTAACAATGTTTACCGGATAAACCTTTTTTGAGAGTGTTAAAACTCGCTTCTTAGATGATTATGTGGCTATTTTGAGTGAAATTTCGGAATCTGTGTGCAATTTCAGAACGTTTTATTTTAATATATATTTCTTTTGTAAATTTGCAGCATATAATATTTAAATAAACATAAGCGAATAAGCAATAAATATACGCATTTTAATGAAGATACATGACATAGCAATTCTTTTTTTTATATTTTGGGGAAGCATTTCACAATGTGCGGCTCAAAAGATAGCGGTAAAAACAAACCTACTCTACGGTACATACGCCAGTTCACCTAATCTGGAAACCGAATTCGGGATTTCACCGCGAGGTACAGTAGATCTGGGTGCTGGCTTCAACTGGTTTACATCCGCTCATTCATCCTCAAACAAGAAACTGGTGCATTGGCTTGGCTCGGTAGAATATCGTTATTGGACGTGTGAAAGATTCAGCGGACATTTTTGGGGAATACATATACTAGGCGGACAGTACAACATAGCCGGTCATCATTTGCCGCTTCTATTTGGAGATGATTCCGGTCACTATCGCTATGAAGGATGGGGAATAGGCGGAGGCATTTCGTACGGCTACCATTTTCTTTTAGGCAATCGTTGGAGTCTCGAAGCAAATATAGGTATAGGGTATGTCAGACTACATTATGACAAGTTCCGATGCGAGACTTGTGGTGAAAAGACCGGAACAGAAAATCGCAACTATTTCGGACCTACTAAAGCAGCAGTTTCACTTATATTTCTTATAAAATAACAAAAACATGATAAATCTAAAATCTATCCTATGGCTGTTGCCTCTGTCACTGCTCGTTTCTCCATTACTATATGGAGAAAACCTGCCGGACAAATGGTATAAAGGAACGATACAAGCAACAGCCATCGAATTGCAACAAGTGGGGGATTCCCTACATATTCAAGTGCTTTATGACCTTGATAAAATAAAAGTCAGTTCCAATCATTCGATAGAACTGATACCGGTATTGATTGCTGCAAACCACCAACTGGAGTTACCGGAGATTTCTGTCAAAGGGCATAGTAATTTCCAAAACCTGAAACGTAAACTGGCCTTAATGAATACACAGGAACGTGATTTTTACCAGTCGGAAGCTCCGTACTATGTTGTGAAAGGATATGGAATAACCGAAGAAAAACAAATTCGATATTCCTTGGTCATTCCATTCGAATCGTGGATGAAAGATGCACGTTTGGATATAAAAAAGGAAGTAATGGGCTGTTGCAAACCGGGCAAGTTATTATCGACGTTTCCGCTTTTCGGTACCGTCACTTTGGAGCAACCGCCTGTTCCATATCACATCGTCCCGCATATCAGTTATGTCCGCCCCCAAGTTGAACCTGTAAAAAAACGTGAGATGTCATGTGAAGCGTTCCTGGATTTTGTTGTATCAAAGACCATCATAAGGCCGGATTACATGAACAACCCGGTCGAACTGGAAAAAATATCCTCTATGCTTGCCGAAGTGAGAAATGATACAACTATTACCATTCGTGGAATATCAGTCATTGGTTATGCTTCACCGGAGGGTTCTGTCCTTTTTAACAAACAGCTTTCCGAAGGACGTGCAAAGGCACTTGTTAATTACCTTCTCCCTCGTTTCCCTTTCTCTAAAGAATTATACAAGGTGGAATATGGTGGCGAAAACTGGGAAGGACTACGTAAAATGGTTGCAGAGTCTGACATGGCAGAAAAGGATGGAATTCTTCATATTATAGATCACATACCAGTTGAAATAAACTACCGAACGAATACCAGTCGCAAGAAATCGTTGATGCTATATAAACAGGGCAATCCTTATCGGTTTATGTTGCGTGAGTATTACCCACATCTGCGTAAAGCGATCTGTAAAATAGAGTACGATGTTCAGAATTTTAATATAGAACAGGCAAAAGTGCTGATTCATAGTCGGCCACAAAATTTGAGCCTGAATGAAATTTATTTGGTCGCTCTAACTTACAAAAATGGTTCACCGGAGTTTATCGAATTATTTGAAACAGCCGTTAGCGTCTTTCCTGATGATAAGATTGCCAATCTGAATGCCGCTTCGGCTGCACTTTCACGTAAAGACACTCTTTTGGCAGAAAAATACTTAAAGAGAGCAGAGACTTCCACACCGGAATACGAAAATGCCGTGGGAGTATTACATCTGCTAAGAGGTGACTATGAACAAGCAAAGTTACATCTAAATAAGGCTGCTGAATCCGGATTGAAACAAGCAAATCTCAATCTGGAGGAATTAGCCAAAAAAGAAGAGAATATCGAATTGATGAGTAAACTAGATTATTGATTTTTTATATATTATAATTATCTTTTTATTTACAACATTTAAACATTTAACAATGATGAAAACAAGAAGTTTTCTATTATCTACATTGGCAGTTTTTATATTTGCCGGCTGTAGTAGTGAAGATGCTCGGGAAGGGAATATTCCGAGCGGTGAGCTGAATGGAAAGGCGTATCTGTCGCTTTCCCTGCAAAGTCACACATCCACTACAAGAGCTGCGAATGTAGTAGAAAAACCGGGAAGTTCAGGGGAAAGTAAAGCAGGGACAGTCAGAGTTCTATTATTTGACGAGGAAGATGTGTGCCTTGATGTGGTTAATTTTGATGGTTTGACCGTTGGGAATAGCGGAGGAACAAGCACAGAGGGGACAGGGACCCCGGAAGCTGCAGCTAGTGAAGCTCAATTAGTACCGGAGAAGACTAAAAAAGTATTTGTGGTTATCAATCCTTACACCGACGGGAATAAAGGGTGGAATTTAACTGCGGATGCTGTAAAAGGTAAACCTTGGTCTGCAATTAACACTGCCATTGAGGCAGTTATTGCCAACATCGCTACCAATGATAATTTCATGATGGCGAGTGTAGGCGAAGGAGCTGGCATAGAAGGAGCATTGATGGGAGTAACGGTGTATAAGCCGGATGGATATACCCAAGACAAAATAGATGCGGCAAAAAAAGAAGCAAAAGACCATCCTGCAAAAATCTCTGTAGATCGATTGAGTGCAAAAGTAGAGCTTGTGGTTAAGGAGTCTTTTACTACCAAACCTGATGGTGCTAAATTTACTTTCGGCGGTTGGGAATTAAGCGTTACCAATAAGAGTGTGAAACTGTATAGTGAACTTATCACTTACGATAATGCCACGACTGGAGCGGTTTATCGTCAGGATAAAAACTACTTGTCTGACGAACAACCTGATGTATCAAATGCGAGTACTATGGAAACGAATATGGATGCAGCTTTCAATTATCTAAAAAATATAGATAGCGAAAGTGAGGAGATACCTGCTGTTGCACAGAGTAAGGGAACAAGTCTGTATTGTCTTGAAAATACAATGGAAGCTAAGGCACAGCAATTAGGATTCACCACCAAGGTAGTGGTAAAAGCTACATATACTCCCAATGGTTTGACCGAAAATAGCAGTTATTTCTCTTGGAAAGGGAACTATTATACATTAGACCAGCTTAAAGATGAATATAATAACACTGCTAGTGGCGGACTGAAAACAGACTTACCTATATTCTTAAAAAAAACGGGTGTCGTGGCAGAGGGTGTTTCGGACATAGATAAGGCGATTGCAGAGCTTACCGCAGGCAAATTTACTGCGAAAACCGGTATCATCGGACGCTTCTGTGCCGTACGTTATTATCATGAATCTGTATGCTATTACGATGTCCTGATTCGTCACGACCAAAATGTAACAACCAAAATGGCTTTAGGTAGATACGGTGTGGTACGTAACAACTGGTATCACCTGGAACTTCAGAGCGTGAGCGGTCCCGGAACACCGTGGATTCCCGACCCGTCTGATCCTGATCCTACTAATCCTACACCTCCGGGTACCGATGATGATGAAGCAGACGCATACATTTCTGTAAAAATCACTATCAATCCATGGACTTACTGGACACAAGGTGTTGATTTGCATTAATAGATGAAAATCAAGAGACACATAAAGAAATACATAATAATCCTTGCCGCTTTTATGGCGGCAGGGATTACCGGTTGCGACGTCTTTCATGACGATCTCGACCAGTGTGACCTTTTTCTTGAATTCAGGTATGACTATAACATGGTAAATGAAGACTGGTTTGCCGATCAGGTGGAGGAAGTAAAAGTCTATGTGTTCGATGCAGAAGGGAAATATCTTCAGACATTCATCGAAAAAGGTAATCCGCTGAAAAATACGGACTATCGTATGCTGATCCCTTATCGACTGAAAGGCTGTACGGCTGTTGTATGGGCCGGAAAAACAGATGAGTTTTACCGGCTATCATCAATGACCGCAGGTGATCCGATAGACAAACTAGCCTTAAAATACGAGCCCGATAATGACATGAGCAACAATCATCTTGATGCATTATGGTATAGCGGTCCGCTGCAAATGTTTTCTCCGGAGAACATAAGCAATACAGAAACTGTCAACCTGATACGTAATACTAATGATATAACGATAGGCATTACACGAGGCAGCAATCCGGTCGATCTTTCAAAATACGATATACAATTGATAGCGGCAAACAGTATTTATGACTATAAAAATAATTTTGGAGATGGAAACAAGAACATAATTTACCACCCTTGTGCGGATGAGGAAGACAACAAACTATCTCTTCAGACCCGGCTCCACACGCTTAGATTCGTCAAAGATGTCGCTATGCCTTTTTCCATTACGGAGCAAACATCAGGAAAAGCAATAGACATTGGAGGAGAAACAACCATAAATCTTATTGACTACTTGCTGAAAAGTAAACCGGAAGCGATGGGTGACCAGGAATATCTCGACCGCAGATATCAGTGGGACATTAACATCCGCATCGGAGATAAGGAAGAGAACGGTTATGTAGCATTAAGTATCACTATTAACAACTGGACCTACTGGTTCCAACCAACAGATATGTAAGCCGTTTTTTGAAACGAAATTATGGCACAATTAAGGATGAATATAACTATCAACATACAATTTTCGGCAAATGTCCTGCTTTTGACAATATTTGCTTTGTTTGCTTACTCTTGTACAAAGGAGAACGAAACAACAGGCGCACGTATTTACGAAGGAGAAAAGATACCAATGAGTATTAAAATGGGGACACGCAATACTACTGCTGACGATGATGAAGTCATAAAATCCGTACGCGCAATTGTGTTTAACGACAAAAACGAATTGGTATACAACGACGTTTCTGATGCTTCCATAAACGTAGATAACATATATATCGCTCCCATAAGAGCGGCACGGGGATATAACAACATTTACATCATCTGTAACGAAACACCGGAGCTTACGGAAAAGCTCGCCGCCATTACATTGGAAAATGAAATAGAAAAAGTGACATTCTCTGCTATAGGTATTGTTGCTCCGCCACCTATGTATGGAAATGTGTCACGTGCCTATGTGGAGTCTCGTAGCGACGGAACAAATGCCACAGTTACCATCAATAATGTTACGACAACGGAACTGCCGATTGAGGTAAACCGTATGGTGTCCCGCATCAGCTTTACGGCAATTAAAAATATCACCAATGAGGATGAAGATTTTAAAGTAACCAGACTGAATGTAAAAGTGTGTCGAATGCCGGTTGCCACTACTATAGGAGAGGGGCAGGCATATTCGGAAAATGTATGGTCGGATGATCTTACTATATCAGGAACAGGCGAGCTCGATAATAACGGTACGTATACGATAAATGGAAATAACTACACCATTCCTGATAACATAGATTTCATAACGATTCCTACTACTTATATTCCCGAACACATATTGTCCGACCCTCAAAATGCTTCACAAGCAACCTATCTTAAAATAGATGCACAATGCGTTCTTAAAAACGGCAGCACACAGGTGCTGAACTGCATCTATCTGCTGAATATCGGTCAAGAGCCTCCTAAAAATCATAACCTGACACGAAACAACCATTATCGGATATACGCCACCATTACCGGCATGGGAGCAATGGGACTTTATGCGGAAATAGTGGCAATGGAGGAACATGACATCACTATCAACTGGAAACCTATTGACGGACTGGTTATTGTAAGTGACAAGGCTGCAGACTATGACGCCGTAGCCGATACGTCCAGAAATGTGAATATATGGAATGACTTTAGTGTTTATTCAGGGATACTGAAAGCATATCATTCTGAAACGGGATACAAGGATGTATTGTTTAAATACGGCAGTCTGATAGCTGTACACAGTGCTCCGACTACTGAAGATGGCGCAAATTTCGCTCCACCTGCCGATGCCGAAACATTGAACGATATACTCTGGTATCCCAGTTTATACAATCCCTTAATTATCAAAAGATGGAGTGATGTCCCTTACCTGACGGACGGTGAAATATCCACAGATAACACCTCTGAACAGGTTAAACAGGGCTTGGGAGATCCATGCAAACTTGCCGGTCTTTCCGAAACTCAAATCAGAGATATGGGAATCATAGACAACGGGCAGTGGCACATGGCTACCCCTGAAGAATACAATCATATAATAGCGGCATCAAATAATGAAACAAGTTCATACGGATACTTTTCGTACCACTGGCTGCTATTGCCTCACAACCGATACAGAGACGAATCCGGTGTGTCGTGTGGAAACGGTACTACCGGATGCTACTGGGCTAATAATGCCTCTATATTTGATTTTTCAGGTACTCCGATGGTGACTGCAAGCCTTCAATCCGGTAAGGACAGACAAAACGGATATATGGTTCGTTGCGTCCGCAACGAGATACCGGAAAGTCGGATAGGAGTAGGAATTATTGTTTCTCCCTCATATCAGGGGACCGAAGCCAGTGGAAACTCTTATTTTGGTATTAGTTCGAATATTCCTTATTGGACGGCTACACTTGTGACATCAGGATCGGATATGGGAACGGCAACTCCCGAAGATTTCTCATTTGAGCTTGGGGACAATACCGTACATACGACACACGGTAGCAATACCCAAAATATTCATGTATACGTCAAACGTAAAGAAAGTACTTCATCCCGTTCGTTTAGGGTAAGGGTGGAAGGTACCGGACTGGACGGACAGACAAAGAGTACACTACTCACAATTGCGCAAGCCGGGTATCAATTACGTGCCAGTTCTGAATTAAGTACTATGGGCGTTTTACCTCAAAAGGGAGGCACTTATGATCTAAATATCAATCTTAGCCCTACGGACGTCCCCATACCTGCGGGAAAATTATATGTACAAGTTGTTTACAACGGTGGACAAATAAGTATCAGTGATAAAGTGGAGACTGTATCGAATACGTATAGCTATCCTATCTCAATAACAATCCCAGCAAACGAAAGTCCGAGTCTCATCGGCCTCACGGCTTATATCATTTTAATGAGAAATGCCGGAGCAGATATTACTCTTAGTAGTCTGTCTATTAATCAGAATGGTACCAAATAAGAACAAGGATGAATAATATGATGATAAACAGATATGATATGAGAATAAAAACCAATTATAAAAAGTGTATCAGGACAGTTTGCATTGCTTTGTTTTCACTGGCATTTACAGGTTGTACAAAAGACGACCTGAATGAGTTCGGTCCGGGAAATGCTACGGGAAAAGTGGTTATGGTCAGTTTGAATGTCAGTCTTCCGCCTATTGAAGAAACAACACCAACAGGTAGATATCCTACTGTAAAGCCGTTCTTTAAAAATGAAAATAACTCTGATTCATCCTTCACGGTCGTATTGGAACAAGAACAACGTACGGCAGCGACCAGAGTATCCGATGGCACAACAAAGTTGCACAATCTCTGGCTTTTCCAGTTCAATGAGAATGGTTCCATTAATGGAAATCCCCATAAGTTGAGCGATACGGCAACGGCTATTAATGATATGGTGACAATAGATGTCCCCCTTGTAGTAGCAGAGAAGCAGACTTTATTTCTGTTGGTACTGGGACCTAAATTTGATTATGACATGAGTGGAGTGAAAACTCTTAATGACCTTAAAAATTGGGGCTTTGAATATCTGACTAATGTAGAAGGACATACGGAGTCACTTATTACCGCTGAAGATGAAGTGCCTTTTGCCGGGGAAGTGTCTGGTGTTACTGTTGTAAACATCGACGGAGGTAACCGTGGTTTGGTAGAATATAACAAACCTGCCGGCTTTGTGGGAGGCATTGAAATCAGGAAGCTAATGGCACGTATTACATTCCGCTATAAACTCGAAGTGGAAAATTACAAATTGCAGGGTCTGAAATTGCTGAATGTCAATAGTACAGTGCGGCTTACCAATCCCGAAAAGAATACCGATACGGATACTTATGTCACGCTTGAGATAGATAAATTTGGTGACCCCGATCCCAATGGCTTCTATTCGGTAACGTGGTATATTGCGCAGAATTGTCAAGGGACGGTAGCAAGCATAGCAAGTGAAAACCAACGCTACTACAAAGTGGTCAATGGGGTATCATCGGGTAGTGCACCGGTACTGGGTATGCAGATAGAGGCATGGGCGTATTCTACCTCAACATCGGCAACAGGCAAATATGCGATTTACCAAATGTATATTGGTAGTAATAATACTAATAACTTCGATGTGGAACCCAACCATTTTTATAATTTGCGCACAACTATTAATACAGACATAAATTCGGCGAAAAACGACGAACGAATCAGGACATACTCTGCTAGCCAGTATGTGGAGTTTCACGCCAGTAAGAACGTAAGCGTCATTGGAGGCAAATTCGATACTAAATACAATGCTTCTAGTGAAAAATATGATCTGGATGCAGCTTATGAGGTCCGGCCGATAGTTATCCAGACTCAAGGACGGATGGTGGAAGTGGGTGTATATACTGATGAAAGCTGTACCCAACATCCCACACAGAGTTGGCTCCGCCTGTCTTCTTCTTCCAATTACACAGATGCGTATAATAATACTAAAGAACCTCTGGATACATATATCAAGGCCAGCACCATACTTCCTACTCAATTGAAGTTTTATCTATATAATGATGAATATATTGATGACGGGAAGGGGAACTTGCTTGATCCCGGTGCAGATGCTACGGGAGGAAAACGATCCCTATATATTAAAATAACTACTACAACTAATGGCGATGCGGGAGAAGCACTACAAACTTCACATACATTCCGTTTAGACCAGCGGGCGGCAATTTACCTTGGACGTTTAGGAGGAGAGAAAGACGGGGATGGAAACTACACTATGGGGTTAGTATACACTAGAATGTCTTTACGAACTACATCTAGTTTATTGGCAGATGTAAAGCCGGGAACGACGAGAACTGGCTATGCGAATATCAAAACGGCAGAACTATCCTATGCAACAGACAATATGGATAATGGTAAAACGGCAACCCGGCATTTAGCGGAAAATACTTACAATCAAAATTGGGTTGACGCCTATGTCCCGATTCCACAGAAAGATGCGTCCGAACATGTGTTATTATATCAATATCAATACCCTGCCAGTACTTTTAGCGCAAGGGCGTGTTATGACAGAAACAGAGACGAAAACGGGAACGGGATAATTGATGAAAAAGAATTCAAATGGTATCTTCCTGCGTCAAACCAGTTATTAGGGCTTTGTGTAGCTGCTCTACCGGGACTTGGAGGTGGAGGCTCGACAACAGAGTATATATCACTACCACCCTATAATTATTATTATTTCATAAGTGCTTCCGATGGTAAGTTTGGGAATTCAGACAGAACTACCGGATCAGATAGATGTGTCAGGAATGTGTCTCTTCCTTCTTATGTTCCATATTGAACATAAGAATTTAACAATATAAATTGAAAAGAAGTATGAATATATTTAGATTAACAGTCATAAAATTTTATATATTATTTTTTATTCCACTAAAAGTATATTCTCAATCGACAGAGATATATGCGGATTCAAAAGGGAATAAATATGCGGCAATCAATTATGAAGGAATGGTGAAATACAAGATGGAGGACCGGAGCAAAAACACCAACTTTCGTAGCTATATTCAGTTGTATAAATACATTTCGGGTAGTCTGACCGAAGCTGAAAAAGATGAAAGCGGCAATGATGTCTATGTATACCGAACGACACGGCATACAGAGAGGCAAACAGAAGGAGGATGTGACTGGAAGGTATCCGGTTATTTTATCGTTTCGCCTGATATTGTAAATAGCGAAGGAGAGGCAGGTGCACAAACAATGGATTGGGCTACGGCAAACGGATATCTTACTGCTGCCAATACCAATATTTATTCGACTCCTAGTTTTGCAGTTGCCAAGGGATGTGCCGCATATCGTGGGAAAGAGGGGCTGGATGAACCGGGAACCTGGCGGGTACCTACGCGTGGGGAGTGTGCATTGATTTTACTTTTTTATAAAAAAATGGAGGAGACTAAGGCAACAACCGGTTTTCAGCCATTCGCTCTTTCCACAATAGGGGCCACTTATTATTGGTCTGCAACAGAGAAAGGAGGAGATTCAAAAGATGTATGGTCAATGCGATTCTATCCTGATAATCAAATAACAGGATATGGGCTAAATACAGGCTATTACGATAAACAGAAGAAGTCTTATTATCTCCGCTGTATCCGGGATATTCCATTAAAATGAGTTACGAACAAAATCATCATCAGTTTATATACACACTTATTATCATACAAAATGAAAACGATAAAAGCCGAAATATTAATGATTGAAGGAGCACCATTCCCTGCCATTGAAAAAGTATATGATCCTTCAAGTAAAAAATGTAATGGGAGGATTACACCACAAGCCCCCATTGTCATCACTGGACATCACTTGGATATGTTAACATGGGATAGCGCCAATCTATACCTTGTGTCTTCAGTAAATGACAGAATGTTGATAGAATGTGGTGATATTCATAAATATTCGGACGATAAAGTGTATACAACCATTCCTGATATTGATGAAGGTGAATATTTTCTGGCACTGATGATTCTGATGAAAGATAAAGAAAGTTTCTTATATATCTTTCCCATATCTTTGATTGTACAATTTACTTAATCAAAATGTCACGATTAACATATGTATATATAGAAGCAAGAAATAAAGACAAACAGCATAATAGCATAAATTGCAGTCAATGAAAGATAATAAGCCATATAGGCAAAATAAAGTATTTGATAATATATCAGAAACAGAAGAGTTTAATGTCTATACTAAAATAGACGATTTACCGCTTAATGAAACTCCTGCGTATCTTGAAGAAGGGATAAACGGGATATGTACGGGAGGCAGTGCGCTTTTCAATGTTTTTGGTAATAAACGACGGATTGTTCCCAATGATCTGGTTGTTATTTTTCCTTTCCAGTTGGCTGCTGTCACAGAGATTAGCGATGACTTTTCAATGACTTTTCTCAAAGTATCCAAAAACTTGTTTATGGATACGATAAGCGGAGTATGTATACCTACTCTTGATTTTTTCTTTTATATGCGGAAAAATTTCAGCACTCCGCTATGCAATGAAGAATGTCAACGCTTCATTCACTTTTGTCATATACTGATTTATCGTATCAACTTGCCTCGGAACTTATTCAGACGGGAGTCTATTATGCAACTTTTACGTGTTTTCTATTGGGATATCTATGTGGCTTATAAAAGAAATCCGAAAGCTGCCGAATTAGTAAAATATACCCGTAAGGAAAAACTTTTATTCGACTTCTTTTGTTTGGTGATCGAATTTCATACCGTAAGCCGGGATGTTGCGTTTTATGCACAAAAGATGTGCGTGTCCGCTAAACACCTTACAATGGTAATTACGGATATGAGCGGCCGTTCGGCAAAAGACTGGATTATAGAATATTCCATTCTTGAGATAAAGGCTCTTCTACGGGATTCGGACCTTGAAATAAAAGAAGTGGCATCACGTACAAACTTCCAGTCGAATTCCGTTATGACAAGGTTCTTTCGCGAACATACCGGCATGACACCGTCTGATTATAGAGAAAGAATTTTTATTCAGATAGATGGATCATGATTTATAGTTAGTTAAGTAATATACGAAATACTGCCTGTGAAGGTCGTCTATTGTTTGTTTTGTTTGTGTGGTGCACCTTCTTCCGAGAGTAGGAAAGGAGGTGCACCTTTTTTTGATTAAAGTTGTTATATTCCTGATCTCATAAGCTAATAGTGAGTACAAAACAGAGTGATTTTCGTCTTTTTTATTGTAAAAATATAGATTGGAATGAAAAATCGACTGAAACAACGAATATTTGCACTTTCTCTATTAGCATGGACAGCCGTATGCCCTGCCGATGCACAGCAAACACGCTCACTTCGCGATCAATTTCTAAACCCTTCCGATGAAGCAAAACCCTGGACCTTTTGGTATTGGATGTATGGTGCCGTGTCTAAAGAAGGCATTACAGCCGATTTGGAGGCAATGAAACATGCCGGATTGGGAGGTACTTACCTGATGCCGATTAAAGGTATCCACGAAGGCGCCCAATACGATGGCAAGGCGCAGCAGCTAACTCCCGAATGGTGGGAGATGGTACGTTTCAGTATGGAAGAATCAGATCGTTTGGGGCTGAAATTGGGAATGCACATTTGTGATGGTTTCGCATTGGCGGGAGGTCCCTGGATTACTCCCGAAGAATCTATGCAGAAAGTGGTTTGGAGCGATACGATTGTAAACGGAGGCAAGCTGATGGCTATCCGCTTGCCACAACCGGAGGCTTATGAAAACTACTATGAAGACATCGCATTATTCGCTTTGCCGGTAGAAGGCGCAGCGGACGAAATGCAGGCAAAAATTACCTGTGTCAATCTAGCCACAACAGGAAATGTAAAAGCTGCTCAAACAGTGAATATGGATGCGGCAGGAGTGATCCGTTCTTCGTATCCTTGTTATATCCAGTATGAATACGAACAACCCTTCACTTGTCGGAATATTGAAATCGTTTTAAATGGTAATAATTATCAGGCACACCGCTTGAAAGTAATGGCCAGTGATGACGGAGTGAATTATCGTTTGGTTAAGCAGTTGGTTCCTGCCCGTCAGGGATGGCAGAATACGGATGAGAATTCAACTCATAGTATTCCTCCGACTACCGCCCGTTTCTTCCGTTTCTACTGGACTCCTGAAGGAAGCGAACCGGGAAGTGAAGATATGGATGCTGCCAAATGGAAGCCCAATCTGAAAATAAAAGAATTACGCCTGCATCGGGAAGCCCGTCTGAACCAGTGGGAAGGAAAAGCCGGACTGGTATGGCGTGTTGCTCAAGCTACCAAAGAAGAGGAAGTTGGGAAACAGGACTGCTATTCACTTTCACAAGTCATCAATCTGACAGAGCAATATACTAGTCATTCGAATGGAAAAACATTGACCGCCACTCTCCCCAAAGGAAAATGGAAATTACTCCGCATGGGACATACAGCTACCGGACATACCAATGCCACAGCGGGAGGCGGAAAAGGATTGGAATGTGATAAGTTTAACCCAAAAACGGTACAGAAGCAATTCGATAACTGGTTTGCGCAGGCATTTGCAAAGACCAATCCCGAAGTAGCTCGTCGCGTACTGAAATATATGCATGTCGACAGTTGGGAATGTGGCAGCCAAAACTGGAATAAACGTTTCGCTATTGAATTTCAGAAACGTCGTGGCTACGATTTGATGCCTTATCTACCTCTATTGGCAGGTATTCCGATGGAAAGTGTCGAACAAAGTGAAAAGATTCTGCGAGACGTACGTACTACCATATCAGAACTCGTCGTAGATGTGTTTTATCAGGTATTGGCGGACTGTGCGAGAGAATATGATTGCCAGTTTTCGGCAGAATGTGTAGCTCCGACGATGGTAAGCGATGGTCTATTACATTATCAAAAAGTAGATCTTCCGATGGGTGAATTTTGGTTGAACAGTCCTACACATGACAAACCGAATGATATGCTCGACGCTATTAGCGGAGCACATATCTACGGAAAGAATATTATTCAGGCTGAAGGGTTCACGGAAGTGCGTGGCACGTGGGATGAATACCCCGGAATGTTGAAAGCCTTGTTGGATCGTAATTACGCATTAGGAATCAATCGTCTTTTCTACCATGTATATGTACATAATCCCTGGCTGGACCGCAAGCCCGGCATGACATTGGATGGCATCGGACTATTCTTCCAACGGGATCAGACCTGGTGGGATAAAGGCGCAAAAGCCTTTTCCGAATATGCTACCCGTTGCCAGTCGTTATTGCAATATGGGCATCCGGTAACAGACATCGCAGTCTTTACAGGCGAAGAAGTGCCGAGGCGTTCGATATTACCGGAACGATTGGTTCCCTCTCTACCGGGAATCTTCGGTGCAGAACGAGTGGAAAGTGAACGCATCCGTCTGGCTAATGAGGGACAGCCTTTACGTGTACGTCCGGTAGGTGTTACTCATTCAGCTAACATGGCTGATCCGGAGAAATGGGTGAATCCGCTTCGTGGATATGCATACGATAGTTTTAATAAAGATGCATTACTTCGTTTGGCGAAAGCCGAAAACGGACGAATAACGTTGCCGGGTGGAGCAAGTTATAAAGTGTTGATACTGCCTCTTGCGCGTCCAATGAATCCCGAACCTGTATTGTCATCGGAAGTGCAGAAGAAAATCAATGAACTAAAAGAAGCTGGCATTTTTGTACCTTCTTTACCTTATACAGAAGAAGATTTTTCCGTGTATGGCTTGGAACGTGACATGATCGTGCCGGAAGATATTGCCTGGACGCATCGTCGTGGCGAACTTGGCGAACTCTATTTCGTAGCCAACCAAAAGGACGAAACACGCACGTTTACTGCAAGTATGCGTATTAACGGTAAGAAACCGGAATGTTGGAATCCGGTGACGGGTGAGATGAATATTCATCCTTCCTATCGTATCAACGGAAACCGGACAGAAGTTACTCTCACATTGGCTCCTAATGAGTCCGTATTCATCGTATATCCTGCGGAGGGAGTACATGAAGGCTATGGAGAGTCCTCTCTCCAACTGCAAAAGGAGAAAAAAGATATCGCCAGAGCCTCTTTAAACATAGCTTTGGAAGCAAAGGAATATACTATAACTTTTGCAGCTAACAGAAAAACGCTCACACGACAAGAACTCTTCGACTGGAGCCAAGAATCGGACGAACAGATACGTTACTATTCGGGGACAGCGACTTATAAGACCACTTTCCGCTGGAAAAATAAACCGAATAAAGACCAACAGATTTATCTGAATCTGGGAACAGTTTATAATTTGGCAACTGTTCGTGTGAATGGCGTAGATTGTGGCACAATCTGGACTGCTCCTTATCGTGCAAATATTACAGGTGCCCTGAAAAAAGGAACTAATGAGCTTGAAATAGAGGTTACAAATACTTGGGCGAATGCACTGACAGGAGTTGATGAAGGAAAAGCGCCGTTTGATGGCATTTGGACTAATGCAAAATATCGCAGGGCAGAGAAAACGTTGCTTCCGGCAGGATTACTCGGACCTTTGAGTTTTTCTATCACAGAATAAAATAGATTTTTAAGGCACGGATTACGCGGATTACACGGTTTATGAGAATCGTATTACATAAAGTAACAGCGCAATCCATGTAATCCGTGCCCAATTCATTATAATATAGCTAAAGTATGAAAAGTTCAATTATTAAAACAGGTACAATGTTGGCAGGTTTTCTGCTTGCTGCCTGCCTGTCAACACACGCAGAAGTAAAGCTACCGGCTATTTTTTCTGATGGCATGATGATGCAGCAACAGACCAATGCAAACCTTTGGGGGACGGCGACTCCTCATAAAAAAGTAACAGTGACTACTAGTTGGAATGGAAAACAATATGCAGCAACAGCAGATAAAAATGGGGCATGGAAACTGACAGTAGCTACTCCCGAAGCGGGAGGCCCTTATACTGTGACTTTTGATGATGGAACCCAAAAGACACTGAATAATATTCTGATAGGCGAGCTTTGGCTTTGTTCTGGACAAAGTAATATGGAAATGCCGATGAAAGGCTTCAAAAACCAACCGGTAGAAAATGCCAATATGGACATTCTTCACAGCAAGAATCCGCAAATCCGTCTGTTTACGGTGAAACGTACTTCTACATTCACTCCGCAGAATGACGTTATCGGTTCGTGGAAAGAAGCAACCCCGGCCAGTGTCCGTGATTTCAGCGCAACAGCCTATTATTTCGGGAGACTGGTAAATGAAATATTAGATGTTCCGGTTGGGTTGGTTGTAGCAGCCTGGGGTGGTTCCGCCTGTGAAGCATGGATGACAGCGGACTGGCTGAAAGCCTTCCCGGAAGCGAAGATTCCTCAAACGGAAGCCGACATAAAATCTAAAAACCGTACTCCGACCGTGCTTTATAACGGTATGTTGCATCCGTTAATCGGTATGACAATGAAAGGAGTGATTTGGTATCAGGGCGAAGATAACTGGAATCGTGCCCATACGTATGCTGATATGTTTACCCGATTGATTAACGGTTGGCGTGCCGAATGGAAACAGGGTGATTTTCCCTTTTATTATTGCCAGATAGCTCCGTATGATTACGGGATTATTACCGAAAAAGGAAAGGAAGTGATAAATTCGGCATATCTCCGGGAGGCACAGGCAAAAGTTGAACATCGTGTAGCTAACAGCGGTATGGCTGTATTACTGGATGCAGGAATGGAAAAAGGTATTCATCCCGCAAAGAAACAGATTGCAGGCGAACGTCTGGCTCTTCTGGCTTTAACTAAAACGTATGGAGTGGAAGGTGTAAATGGCGAAAGTCCTTATTATAAAAGCATTGAAATAAAGAACGACACCGTAGTTGTCAGCTTCGAACGTGCCAATATGTGGATCAGCGGCAAGAACTGTTTCGAATCGAAAAACTTTCAGGTAGCCGGCGAAGATAAAGTTTTTTATCCGGCCAAAGCATGGATAGAACGTAGTAAGATGCTGGTGAAAAGCGATAAAGTACCGCACCCGGTAGCTGTTCGATATTGTTTTGAAAACTATGTGGAAGGAGATGTATATTGCGACGGATTGCCTTTAGGGTCTTTTCGTTCGGATGATTGGTAATAGCAAATAGACAAGGTAAAATATGAAAAATATATGAAGAGATTTTATCTGATTATAACCATACTGTTTGTTGGCGTGTCGGCTCTTTGGAGTCAGCATGCCAATGTCATTTGGAATACTCCCAGTCGTAATTCTTCTGAATCTATGCCCTGTGGCGGTGGAGATATTGGGATGAATATATGGGTAGAAGACGGTGATGTTATGTTCTATGTGAGCCGTAGCGGTACATTCGACGAAAACAACTGCCAGTTAAAGCAAGGGCGTGTACGTCTCCGCCTGTCGCCCAATCCTTTCAAAGACGCTAAAGATTTTCGTCAGGAGTTGAAGCTGAAAGACGGATATGTAGAAATCGCGGCGGGAAACACGCAGATACAATTTTGGGTAGATGTTTTTCATCCGATTATACATGTAGAGGTAACAAATGCACAACCGTTGCAGACTGAAGTCTTTTATGAAAATTGGCGCTATCAGGAACGGCCTGTCAGAAAAGGAGAGGGGCAACAGTGTTCCTACAAATGGGCTCCCCCGAAAGGTACTGTGACGGAGTCCGACTGTGTTTCCGTAAATACAAATCAACTTCTGTTCTATCATCGCAATCCCGAACAGACCGTTTTTGATGTAGTTGTCGCTCAACAAGGAATGAACGAAGTAAAATCTCAAATGATGAATCCTCTGAAAAACTTAACTTTCGGAGGAACTCTTTTTGGTGAAAACTTAGAATTTGCAGGCACTGCGGATGATGTATATGCCGGAACAGACTATCGTGCCTGGAAGTTCCGTTCTTCCAAAGCAGCTCGGAAAGAACATTTCTGCATTGTGTTACATACAGACCAGACAGAGACAATAGAAGAGTGGGAGCAGGGAATACAAATAGCTTTGCATAGAATAGCCCCCAAAGGCAAAGTTTCATCGAAGACTATCATACAGGATAAAAAACAGACCCGTTCGTGGTGGAATTCCTTTTGGCAACGCAGTTTTATCGAAGCAGATGGTGAAGCCAAAGAAATAACTAGAAACTACACCCTTTTCCGTTATATGCTGGGATGTAATGCTTATGGCAGCGTACCGACTAAATTCAATGGTGGACTATTTACCTTTGATCCTTGCCATGTCGATGAAAAACAATCTTTTACCCCTGACTACCGGAAATGGGGAGGTGGTACGATGACTGCACAGAATCAACGTTTAGTATACTGGCCGATGCTGAAAAGCGGAGACTTTGATATGATGCCTTCCCAGTTTGATTTTTATAACCACATGTTGAAAAATGCAGAACTGCGAAGCCGTGTATATTGGCAACATGATGGAGCCTGCTTTAGCGAGCAGATCGAAAATTTCGGTTTGCCGAACCCCGCAGAATATGGTTTCAAACGACCGGACTGGTTTGACAAAGGATTGGAATATAATGCCTGGCTGGAATATGAATGGGATACGGTTCTTGAGTTCTGCCAAATGATATTGGAAACAAAGAACTATGCAAATGCTGATATTACCCCTTATTTACCTCTGATCGAGAGTTCGCTGACATTCTTCGACGAACATTACCGGCAACTAGCTTCCCGCCGGGGACGGAAAGCGTTGGATGGCAACGGACATCTGATTCTTTTCCCGGGCTCTGCTTGTGAGACATATAAGATGACTAATAATGCCAGTAGCACCATCGCTGCTCTAAAAACAGTATTGGAAACTTATGGAAAGAAGGAAGAGATGCTAAAGACAATCCCTCCGATTCCATTGCGGTACATAGAAATAAAAGATACGTTGAATCCGACTATTGCTCCGGTCTTGAAGCAAACAATTTCGCCCGCTGTAAGTTGGGAACGAATTAATAATGTTGAAACGCCACAACTTTATCCAGTGTTTCCATGGCGTATTTATGGAGTAGGAAAGGAGGATCTGGATATAGCCCGTAATACCTACTTTTATGACCCGGATGCCATCAAGTTCCGTTCGCATACCGGATGGAAACAAGATAATATATGGGCTGCCTGTTTAGGCCTGACCGAAGAAGCAAAGAAACTATCTTTAGCCAAATTATCGAATGGACCGCATCGTTTCCCCGCATTTTGGGGACCGGGATATGACTGGACACCCGATCACAACTGGGGAGGTAGCGGCATGATAGGACTTCAGGAAATGCTATTGCAAACAAATGGAGAACAAATACTCCTTTTCCCGGCATGGCCGAAAGAATGGAACGTACATTTCAAACTTCATGCTCCGGGCGAAACAACAGTAGAAGCCACTCTGAAAAACGGAAAAGTGACGGACTTGAAAGTTTTACCGGAAAGTAGAGAAAAGGATATTGTTATAATGATTGAAAAGGAAAAATGATAATTTTGCGGAGTGCCCTGAAAGGGCTTAATTATATAGCGTAGGGCAA
>ENA-OYWH01000080-OYWH01000080.1-human-gut-metagenome-genome-assembly--contig:-NODE-80-length-74276-cov-7.260250_pt1 | contig 74276 bp, 93 predicted proteins | sample MGYA00244168_ERZ653393 | MGnify/ENA primary metagenome ERZ653393 (study PRJEB26926, sample SAMN06165164) | human gut metagenome | biome: ENVO:00009003; feature: ENVO:2100002; material: ENVO:00002003...
AGATCTAGTACGGTCTCGTGGGCTCGGAGATGTGTATAAGAGACAGGTTCACACCGGCAAAGGTAGCCGAAGAAACGACGTCTCTTAACCACTGGTTGTAAGATCTGTTTACGATGAATTTAGGGCACACCATGAACAACGCCAGCTGAGTCTTGCTGATTGTGTAGATGCTCGGAATAGTAGAACCGTCAGAAGTCGGACTAAAATGAAGATGTCCATACATCATAGGTTCGTTCGGGAGCTCAATACTGGAATCAAACCATGCTCCACCGGACGGTCTTCCGTTTGCAACCGCATTGCACAGGTATTCTCTGTGAGTAAGAACAGAACCCTGGAAAGCCGCATTGACGATTGTCTTTGCGTTCGCCAGGTTCTTTTTATACATCTCAGAACCAACGTATCCACCGGTTGTAATATTGGTAGTATTCATCTGTGCATTGTAAAGCGCTTCATCCGGCATGATCACAAGATGATGGCTGGTAAATGCAGTGTCACCGCAGTTGTACCAGTAATCCATATCAACGATACGCCAGATACGGCCTCCGATACTCCAATAATCGCCAAGGAACATTCCTTTAAAGGAACCATCCTTAATAGCGGCTTTCTGTACCGCTGTCAGAGCTGTTCCGAGATTTTTACCTCTGAAGATAACTCGGCGAAGCTCCACTGGAGCAAAGCTATCTAACATGGCAAAGAGTGCATCTTCAGCGGCGATAGCCTTGTTTCCGTCCGCAGTCCCGATGAGTAATTTGTTACCAGATACCAGCTCGTTGATCTGGGTAAGTTCGGAAAGATTTACTCCTCCGATAAAATCTTTGGAACTTAAAAGACCAATTAACGCCTTTGCTAAAGCATCTGCTGCAATAGTCTTTGTCCCGTTAGGTCCGTCAAGCAGGAAAATATTACTTGCTGCTAATGCCTGGACCTTTTCGTAGTCTGTGATTTTCATTTAATGAATCCTCCTTTATTTGATGACAAAAATAGCCCGTCCTTCGATAACATCACCATTACTGTCACGGAGAAGATCACTGGAATATGTACGTCCAATGACCGTATCCAAATTGCTGTCAGTAATGGGTGCGTCCGAAGAATCGAGCACGTCTCCGTAAGTACGGTATCCATTGTCATAAAGCTTCTGATATACCGTGTATTCATTTTCAAGGTTGGAACTGAACTGGTTAAGAATATCTACCTGCTCCTGCAATTCCAGAAGCTTTTTCGCAAGACTCGCCGCTGTATTGCCATCCAACAGTGCCTGTAACTGCTCAAACCAATCGCGAAATTCTGTTTCTGATTTCTGTTTCCAATCAGCCATTTCCGCAGTATTGATGCTTGTGTATTCGTTGAACCACGCCTCCCATTTTTCTTTCCAATAGGTACTTGTGGCTTCCATATCTGCTGTATGCTCCGAGTACCAAAGGTTCCACTGAGCTTCCCATGTCAAATATGCCGACTGAATCTCCTCAGTCTGTGCCAGGAACCAGGTAGACCACTGCTCTTTCCAAAACTTATTTGTTTCTTCCATATCAGTAGTCTGCTTTTCGTAGAACTCTTTCCACTGGTCCTGCCATTGGGCAATCAAATCATCGATTTCAACCTTGTCCAATGGAGCCGTCACGAATGGACACTCTGAAGTTCCAACGCAGTTCGTGATGTTTGCCTGTCGAATAGAAGTGACCCCGGCGCCGACATAAATATACGCCAGTGGATATTGCCAGCGATCATTTGTCTTCACCATCGTAGGTTTCGTTGGATTCGATGCTGGGGTTCCTTTAATGATTTTGATGTCATTTGCTCTGACGGCCTCTCTCGAATCCACTTCAAGTACAACTGCATCATATCGGTTCAGCAGAATCTCGGACTGTGGAACTACTAACGGTAACAGAGCGTCATTCAGTGTCCAAGTGTGATTGAACCAGGCTCGTCCGACACCAACGTTGATAATCATTGCTTCCGATTCTTTTACAACCATTGCAGTTCCGACATGCTGCAAGATTCCGTCCTGAATGATTCCATCGAAAATGCTGGACATCTGAATAGCATCGTAGCGCCGATCTCCTTCTTTTGAATTATAAAATCCAAATGTTACACTCACTTCTTCATCACGCTCCTTCCTGTTCTATAGTCTTAAAAGTCGGATAGACGGAATAACCGTCCTTATCTTCTGAACGAACAATTTCAAGAATACGAGCTTTTGTCTCGTGTCCGTATTCGTTCGCAATCTGTACAATGTCCCCGTTAAAGAAATCTTTTCCATACTGGAACATGATAGTTGTTTCCGTTTCTCCCTCAAATGAGGTAATGCTCACATTTTCTGCAAGTTTTTCTTTTCCTCTTTGCTGCAACTGAGCCATATACTCGGCATCGGTCAATGCATCATCACTTCCAACATTCGAAGAGATGTCACGAGCATCCGTAAACAGTTCCCTACGATTCAAACCAGAACCACCGCCAACTGTAGTGTATCTTCGACCAGCACCCTCGCCTTCTCCACCAACCAAAGTCACGGTTTTCAACGAAGCTTTGGATTCGATATAGTTACTGTTGATGATATTCTCAAATTTCGGAGAAAATATAACGTATGGATTCTCTGTCTGATCGTATGACCTGTCAGAACCGGCATACAATTCAAAGACGAACTGCTTTTCATCGTTCAGCGTAATCTTGAAACCGATACCCTGCTCCTCGCAAATTTTCTGAATGACATCGTATAGATTATCACCTGTATATTGAGCTTCCAGTTTCAACTTTGTAATTGCCGGGTCGATTGATTCTTTGAAAATAAAGTTTGGAATTTTTCGATTGCTGTCTGATGGGGAAATTACATTCTCATTGAGCAATGTTTTAATTCCGTTTTGAAGATTTCCGCTTAATAGCTTCTGTCCCCAGACGATTCGCCTATCGAGAATAGATTCTAACGAGCGTCCAGTAACCGTTACATGGTTACCGTCTTCGGTATCGGAAGTAATCTGGATTTTTTCTACGATCATCACATGCTCAGATTCCTTGCTCTGCAAATAATAGTCCTGTTTGATATAATCCAGAAGACCATCTCGCATTGCTTCATACAGCTCAAAGTCACCATAGGCATAATACCGATCAGTCCAGATGAAGGATTCGTACGTATCCACGATGGAGACTGCATCCAGGTCAGTGTTTAAAATCATCACATCCATAGTGCTTATACCCCCTCGTAGACAATACGGTTCTCAATCTTAAACTGTAAATTTGTACTTCCGTACTCAGCTGTATAAGCAAAGATGTTGTCGCCCTTCGCAAGCTGGAACCAATCTGCATTTTTATCCAGGCAGTTCAAGATGTTTGTAGTCTTTCCGTTCCTAAGAAGCGTAATCGACTTGTTTCCTTTTACAGTGCAGATGATAATTTCGTCACCTGCTATAATTCCAGAGCCAGTGAATTTCTCCAATTTATCGGTATCGATCCGCATCACTTCACGAGTACCGGTATTATAGATTGTGATATTGCTGGCTTCACCGATTGCATGAATCGTAATAGTCACTCCAATTTCAGCGTCGCCATTATACACAACCACCTGCTCTGTTTCATTTTTGATTTCTCCCATTTCCAGCAACGGGTCCTGAAGCGATTCGTTACTGAAAGGAAACTCAAACAGTGCCTCTACGCCATAGAAGATAGTCGTGTTGATTCCGTCTTTTCCAGCAGAATAAAAGAAAGGATTCGGACACACGATTGAGATATCCGAACCCTCATCTTTACTGAAGATTGCTGGGTCATTTGATTCGACGTACCCTTCAATCTCCGCCTGCCTGTTATCGGTTTCGATAAGCATTGTGAGTTTCTTTTTAATAGGAAAATACTTGTATGAAAGCTGTCTTACGTCTTCGATGGAATCCTTCCACATATACGCAAGAGAAATAACAATATTTCGGCTCGGCATCCTTGAAGAATTGAACAGGCTTCCATCGTTTGTAGCGATTTCTGTCGTATTGATGTTCGCTTTTCCCGGCCCTAAGCCAGTTACAGACTTGATGATGAAACCGGATTCCTCCGGTCTCGCCAAATCAAGTCGGATGCTATCGCCAAGATAGTTTGTAAACGTGACTGCTCGAATCAAGTTTCCACCATCCTTTCCATCGCCGAGAACTGATTCTTCGTCTGCCGATAAATCTCTGTTCTCGACAGTGCCTTAGGCGAATAGTTATTCTGTACAAATTTGTAAGAGTTTCCTGTATTCGGATTGGTATCTTCATTTTGAAGATTTCGCTCACGTGATGCTGCAATTCCTGTGCTGACAGTCAACGCCTGTGATCTGCTGAACAGTGTATTCAGTTGATGGCTCTTCTCTTCAATGTCTGACAGATCCAGAATCGGTCGAATCATAGGCTGAGTATCAACACCGTTATCGATCATATCCTTTACCTTTGTGATTGCGTTTCCAAGACCTGTTTTTGCTGATTTAGCCATATCAGCACTTGCGTTGTATGCCTTTACTGCATAGGTTCCGATTGCATTGACGAATCCCAATCCAAAGAAATCACCGATATGGTATCCTACTCTGGAAGGTGAATGTTCGTCCAATTCGTCTTCTGCTGCTTCTGCCGCAGCCCTTGCCATTGCTCTGGCTTTCGCTTCTGCGCGATATGTGTTCTCACTGATTCCATCAGCAAAGCCCTCTACCAGGTAAGCACCCGCCTGTTTAAACTGATCGTGGTAGTCCCGGATAGCCGTTACAGAAGCATTAAGATTCCCGGTGAAGGCAGTTTTTACTTCTTCGGCTTTTTCCTTAATGCCAGCAATGAACTTAATCATGCACTGCATTCCTGCATTTTGAAATTCCGGATACTTGTTCGCAATAGCTGTAAGGCATGAACTTAAGATGTTTACAAACGCATTTCTAGTTTCGTAATCTTTCGATTTGATTCCGGCAATGAGTTTGATCATGAGGTTCGCACCTGCTGTATTGAACTGGGTTTGCTTGTTGTTGATAGCAGTAACACAACCGCTAATTATATTGGTAATGGCAGTTTTGGTATTTCCGTCCTGAGATTTGATTCCGGTGATGAATTTCGTCATCAACGTAGAGCCTGCCGTATTGAACTGGGTTTGATAGTTTGTAAGGGTCGTAAGTACAGCCTGCATCATGGTCGTAAACGTAGATGTCATATTGCTCTTTTGCGCATTAGCCGCATTGATGAATGTTGTCAGCATAGATGTTGCGGCTGATGTCACTCTTCCGCTCGCATCTGTAAATGCGTTAATAAAGCTGTCGATTCCGTTATTTCCAAGCTGTGTAAGCGCTGTACTGAAACCGCTCATACCACTCGTATCCAACTCAGCCATTCCCTTAGCCATCTCAACAAGGCGATTTACCTGTGTGATTACGCTCGACATGATTCCGGTATCAATTCCAGAAATAGAATCCGAATAACTCTTAATTCCACTTCCGAACTGAACCAGACTGTCACCGAAACCGCCAAGATCGTTGTCGCCAGTAAACCAGCTTACAAGTCCTCCGGTATTCGGGATTGTATTGGCAAGTTCCACAAGAGCTTTACCAGCTGTTGCCGAATTCGTAATAGCCGCAGAATCCATGCCCATAATAGCTTCGGAATATGCCTTCATAGCCTCACCAAATGGTACAAGCTTTTCGCCGAAAGTATCAACATCGTTGTTTCCGGTAAAGAATGCCACGACGCCACCGGTATTCGGAACTGTATCAGCAAGTTCGACCAAAGCCTTACCTGCCGTTGCAGAATTGACGATTGCATCGGCTTCCAGTCCACGAACTGCATCGCCAAATGCTTTCATGGCTTCGCCGAATGGTACGAGCTGTTTTCCGAACTCGCCCATGTCGTTTTCGCCAGCAAAGAATCCTACAACACCACCCGAATTCGGAATGGTTGTTGCCATCTCTGCCATCGCCTTACCGGCGATTGCTGCCTCAGTGACTGCGTTTGCATCAAGTCCGGTAATTGCGTCTCCGAACTGTTTCATAGCTTCACCGAACGGTACAAGCTGCTTTCCAAAGGCAGTCATATCATTTTCTCCTGCGAAGAACGACACTAATCCGCCTGTATTTGGAATTGTGGCTGCCATTTCAGCTAATGCTTTACCAGCCGTCGCTGCGTTTGCCACGATTTCTCCGTCCATATTTCCGATAGCCAGCGAGAAATCTCGCATAGCTTCGCCAAATGGTACAAGTTCCTCTCCGAACTTAGATAAAGATGATCCTCCTGTAAGCCAAGAAGTCAATCCCTGTAAAATATCAGCCGCCGTCAGAATAAGCACTGTCTCGGCTAATGCCTTTACTCCGTCCATCATAGATGGCTGAATCTGACTTGCTCCCTGTAAGAACGGCTGAACATTATTCATAAAAGCAGATAAATCAGCTCCAATCTGTGGGAACTGACTCGACACACCGCTCATAAATCCACCGACAATTCCGCCAACGAACTGACCGATTGCCGTTCCGATACCCTGTAAAAGCTTTCCGCCTTCTCCGATGAGCCAAGAAAGTCCTGGAAGTTTCGACAAGAGGCCGACAGCTGCAAGCACTAATGCCATCTCAGCGACAACTGCCCCTATTCCAAGAATTCCAACCATTGCTCCAGGAACAAGTGCCGCGGTTGCACTAAGAGCAAGCATAATAGCCGATAACAGACCGATTCCGGCTATTCCTTTCAGTAAAGCCCCAGTATCAATTCCGCTTAATGCGTCGACAACACCGGTAAAGAACGCCATAAGAACATCAATTCCAGCTTTAATCAGTGATGGTAGATTACTAGCAATACCCTCTAAAATTCCAATAAGGAACTTGAAGGCTAGATCTACGATTTGAGGCGTGTAAGTAGCAAGTGCTGCTAATACACCGACTACTAATTGTAAAGCTCCGTCTGCCAACTGAGGTACACAAGATACAAAGACATCAATCAGAGTTAAAATGACTGCTTTTACAGCCTCGCCGATAGCTGGTGCTCCAGCGGCGATAACTTTGCAGATCGCAATAATCCCTTCTCCAACTTTTGTAAGGACAGCCGGAATTAAGCCAGCGATACCAGTAACGATAACCGTTAGTGCTGCTACGATTGCTGTTGCTCCAGCGGCACCGGCAGTTGCCAGCGCTGTGAATCCGATCGCGAGTGAAGAAAGTCCTGTGCCGGCCGCAAGTAAACCTGCTCCGATTGTAAGTACCCCAACACCAATTAACGCAAATGCTCCAGATAATGCGAGAATGGTCGGAACCAATGGTGTAAGAACCGCACCTGCTACTCCGATAATCGTGAATGCTCCGGCAATGGAAATAAGCCCTTTTGCAATAGCTTCCCACGATAATGCTCCTAAAATACTGAGTACCGGTGCAAGAACAGCTAAGGCTCCGGACGCAACCAATAATGCTGCCGATCCGCCAAGCGTACCTTTCATGAAATTGAGACTGATAGCCAACTCAGCTAAAGCTCCACCCATGACAGTAAGACCTCTACCGATTTCTTCCCACTGCATACCTCCGAATTTACTCATACAGTTTGCAATGATTTCAAGTGCCGCACCGACGATAACAAGCCCAGTTCCAATACCGATCATGTTCTTCGGCATCAGATTAACGGCAATAGCCGCTTCTGCAAGTGCACCGCCCATGGCAGTAAGACCTCTGCCAATTTCATCCCACTGTAACTGACCGAAATCTTTTACAGCGGAAGCAAAGATTTTCATTGCGGCACCAATAGCGATTAGAGCTACACCAGTAGACATCACATGTTTCGCATTTCCAGCCAAATTCGTAAAGACAGCAAGTTCGGCAAGTAATCCACCGATTCCGGCCAATCCTTTTCCAATCTCGCTCCACTCCATCTGACCAAAATCTTTGCAAGCGGATGCCAGAACTTTCATTGCTGCTGCCAGAATAACGATTCCCGTCGCAGTGCTAAGCATTTTTCCGTTAAATTTTGCAACTCTAAGGAATACAGCAATCTCAGCAAATAAGACTCCGACTCCTGTTAATCCACGTCCAAGTTCATCCCACTGTAATTTCGATAAATCCCTACATGCCGAAGCCAGGATTTTGATAGCTGCTCCAAATATAATTAAGCTGGTAGCGCCTTTCATAACTTGTTTCTGACCGCTTGCCATGGCTTTAGATGAAGCAACAACAATAGTCGTAAGACCGGCAATTCCAACCAGACCTCTCGCAAGTTCACCCCAATCAAGGTCTGAAACTTTCTTCAAAGCTCCTGCCAGAATAGATACTGCAACTGACATAGCAATCATTGCGGTACATGCTTTAGCTACTTTTCCTGTATCGCTGCTAATTTTATTGAAAATTGCCATCGCTCCAAGTAAATTAGCAAAGAGTACAGTGATAGCTCCAAGAGAAGCTGATAGTTTATCACTATCGATCAGGGAAATTGCAACGATAGAACCTGCAAGCAAAGCGATTGCTGCTCCGATTTTAAGTAACGTTCCGGCTTTAAGATTTGTCTGATATGCCTCAAAGCAACCTCTAACGCCGTCAAGGATTCCAGTTACTCCTTCAAGAACGCCATTCAACCCCTCAAGAGGTTCTGTTACACTCTTTAAGAATTTTGAAATTGATAAGGCAATTCCGCCAACAGCAATGCTATTAAGGACATCAAGAACTCCACTGAAATCAGCATCCCCGAGTTTCTCGGCGAGTGTTCCCATCATAGTCCCGACTGCATCGGCAATGCCGCCAGCAATTACTTTCACAGCGGTCCACAATGCTTCCATAACTTTGAGAAATTTACATTTTTCAAGTGCTTCGCCCATCATCTCGAAAGCAACGATGACTCCGCTCTTCATTTTTCCAGCACCATCACCAATCTGAGCCATGCGATCATGTACTCGTTCAAGGAATGAGTGGAATAATTCAAATCCAGGAAAATCAAACTTCTCCCCAGCAGTTTTTCCAAATTCTTTTACTTTTTCTCCGGCAGTTTTAACAAACGTAATAGCTGTCTTTACGATATCAACAACCGTCGAAACTGCTTTGCCAAAGACATCTGTCTTCTTTACCGTTTCATCAAGCTTAACAAGATACTCACCGAAACTTCCAGTAAGTGATAACACTCCGTTTCCAGCCGGTAAGAAAAGACCAATCAATTCGCCGACACCACCGGCAACAGCTTTGAAAGCTTGTCCGACGATATCAAGCACTGCAAATACGCCTTTAAACGTATTCTTCAGATTCTTTGAACTTTCTTCCCCCATTTTGAATTTTGCTGTCAGATCACGGATACGCTCTGTGATTTCGGCTAACTGTTTTCCAGTCATTGGCGGAAAGATTTCGTTGAATGCCTCCCGAACCGGCTTGGCAACGCTAACCAGTCCCTCGAATACATTCTTTACTGCTTCAATCATCATGGTACGACCGCCAAGGTCTTTCCAATCCTGAAGCATTTTATTTCTCGCATCGGCAGAAGCGTTGATTACGGCACTGAACGTATCGCTCACCTCGGTAAGTAATTCTTTCGCCTCCTCAAAGTTGCCGACGATAATTTCCCAGCTTTGTGTCCATCCGGACTGGGCAGCCTCTTTCAACGTATCGAACAGCTGAGTAAAAGTCTTTACTTTTGTTGCCGCATCGTTCGCCGTTTTACCCATCTCCATAATGGATTTGATCTGGTTATCGGTATACCCCATTGTCCGAAGCTGATCTTCGTTGAGATCACCTGTAAATTTTGCCAAGGTTTCGGTCAAGATGTCAGAAGTAAGCCATCCTTTACTAAGGGTCTCTCTGAATGAGCCCTCATCTTTAATCATTTCATCAATAGCAATTCCATGAACTTTAGCCGTTTCTTTCAGTGCATCCTGGAATACCTGACCACCCATACCAGCGTTTACGACTGAGTTCCAGTCCTGCAATTTTACTGTTCCTGCCGCTAATGCCTGTGAAAGCTGATACATAGCGGTACTTGCCTGCTGAGAGTTGGAACCTGAAACAGCAGCAAGGTTCGCAATACCCTTGATAGCTGCTACAGATGTGTCCAGATCCACGCCAGCCGCGGTGAATGTACCAATGTTACGGGTCATTTCCGTAAAATTGTAAATGGTCATATCTGCGTAATGGTTTAATTCATCTAACGCATTATTCACCTGGTCGAGAGTAGTTCCTTTTGAAGAGGTATTTGCAAGGATTGTCTGAACGGCATTGATCTGGGTCTCATACTCCTCGAAACCGGATTTAATCGGATCGATTGTAAAAGCAGAGACCAGATTTTTTCCAGCAGCAAGTGCAGAATTGGTAATGTTCTGTAAAGCGGTAATTGCCATTACTTCCAATGCGGAAAATCGCACTCGTACAGTCTCAACTGCATTGCTAAGCGGTGACATATTTCCACTGCATTTATTTGCGGCATCATTTACGGTTTCTAAGCCTTTTGCTGCCCCTTCGAGGTTAAGACTCTTCTTCAACTTATCGAGGCTTGATAAACTGGTCTGAATATTCTGCTCAAACTGCTTGTTATCAAACCGCATTTCGACGACACGTTCGTCAACAGTTGTACTCATAGCTTAGTAACCTCCTTCCATGCCGCATCTGCAATTTTGTCAAAAATAGGCTGGATAGCAGGATTGATGTAGTCTCGCCCCTGTACCCAGCCGCCGTTTCTTGTTGCATGTCCGTACTGCAAAATAACTGCAATAGGGACTCCATTTTGAATATTTGTGTTGTAAAAACTGATCGATACGGAACCTTGCTTCTGCTCGATCTTGTAGTGCCACGAATTTGCTGTCCGTCCTGTATCAACTGGTGTTGCAGACGCAAGGGCGGCTACGCCCTCTCGACCATACTTATCGAGGTCACCGAGACGAACTGATTCCTTTGCTCGCTCTAGGAATCGAGTCAGCTTAGAAAAATCACCCTTTTGTCTGAACGTGATCATATGAATCTCCTACTTTGCTAAGTAAGCACTGGATGAGAAGCCAGTATACTGCACGCCATCAAGTACAAACTGGATGTACAGCCACTTAACTCCGTTTGCCATTGTGTAGTAGCCATAGCATTTAACCTTAGTGCCAGCCGGGATTTTACAAATAGCTTTCTTATTGGTTCCGGCATCATTACGGCAATAAAGAACTGCCGTTGTTTTATATTCACCAGCATAGGTTTTGTTAAACTGCTTGGCAGAACAGGTAGCCACCACTTTCTTTGAAACTGACTGGTTCTGATCCTGTTTGGTGTTGGACGGTGTTACCGCCGATCCATTCAGAATCTGATTAACCATGTTCTGAACTTCAGAGTAGCTGTATCCGTACTCAGTAAGCAATTTCTTACGATTCTCGCCGCTTCCCCACAGTCCAACGATAACCTCATGAGCGATGGTTTTGATGTCTTTACCCTTGCTTAATCCAGGAGCGGCAACAGTATTGTCGTCGTACTTTGGTGTGATGAAGCCGCGGATAAATTTTCCGTTAATAGACAGCGTTCTCTTCTTGACCGCATTACTGTAGTTGCCCTCTTCGATAACCATGTAACCGGATTCCTTATGCATCTCGATTACGGTACCGACATGATCCGGATTGCCAGTGTTGTCACCGATTCCGTTATCCTGCCAATCATACAAAATCGCATCTCCAGGACTCGGAACATAAGCATCGTTCTCCTGCCAACATCCCATTTTCTTTGCCGCTTCGATGAGGTAATAGCAGGAAATTTCCATAGGCATAATGCTCTCATATCGGAGAGCTGCCGCTAATGCAGACCAGGTGCAAGCGCACCAAGCCCAGTCATAGCGCATACGAATGCCACGAGGAAATTTGCCAGCGCAGATCTTCTCAAAGAAGTCGTTATATAAATCGATAATGCTTTTATGTGAGCCGTTCGATTCTTTCTTTCCGTCCCAGGATTCGACAAGATTAACGACGGCCTGTCTTGATTTCGCCATTTTTATCACTATCCTTTCGAATTAAATTTCTTTTTGTTTGCGGCGTTTACTTCCGCATAATGTCTGTATAAATCTCGTTTGCTCCTCTTCTTCGGGGGCTTATTTTCCGCGTTGCAAATCCGGATAAGCATTAACAAACGATTCAAATGCCATTTCTGGCACTCAAACGGAATGCGATATGCAGTCATCCAGTAATAGATAAGTTCACTGGTTATCTGTTGCCTGTTTATTGGACCACCTTTTTCTTCCTTAACGGTCGAAGCCGTCATAGGTGCTTCAATATAGGCGTTTACCGCATCAATGTGAGAATTGGTAATGCATCGATAGACCAGCGGGTCAACATTCTGTGTGAGTGTCATACAGCGTATATAGTCAATGGTTTCTTCATAGGTCTTCTGCTCTTTAGATAAGAAGACTTTGCACCATTTACTTTCCCATTTTGAAAGTGAAACGAGCGAATGCTCCAAACGCAACTTCTGTTCCTTTACAGGGATAAATCGCTGATTCCGCTCATCCCACAGATCAGTTCTTGGTATCGTAAGTTCAAGCATTCGATCTCACCTCTTTAGTTCATGGTGGCAACCACAGAAGCAATCTCCGGATTTTCCGAATGCTTCTTGATATCTACAACTTTCGGAATTACATGGTTTACGAATTCAGCGGCTTTGCTGTCATCTGTAGCCAGTTCCATAAACAGAAGATTGTAGAACTGAGTGCAGGCAAACTTTCTGGAAATCTCTTCGGACTTCTCGAAATATGTGCCGTCAGCACTCTTCTCTCCGTATGCCTTTAAGATAAATTCCTTAAAGAACTTGATAATGGTCGGCTGATCTTTTGCATCTACGATGCGCTGAAGCATCTCAGCAACTCCACCAGCTGTGCCCAATTCCATCTCCATAACCTCTGTTTCGGTAAGGTTGAAGAGCTTTGTTTCGGTGCGCTCAACACCATTAAAATCTTTATAAGTCTTTGTTACTGCATACATAATTTTGTTCTCCTTTCAAATAAAAAGGAGTCGCCAGCTTTCCTGAATACGACTCCATCTGTGGTTTGTGTATTATTTTTTTCTTAACCTTCTGCGGTCATAATCTTAATTACTTCATCCGGAAGCGGAAGTCTCGGTTCAACACCATCGTCTGCTTCGGCAGAAGAAGGATCTTTACCATACAGGATCTCTTCAAGAGCAGCCAGTTTCTTAGCATCGACCTTGGTAGAATCGAAGGTGAGAATAGAAGTAGGCTTCAGCTTCTTTCCATCGATTAAGGTTGCAATCTCGACTGGTGTGGTGCTGAACTCCCAGGATAAGGTAATAGCTTCCGGGCTGTCATTTACAGTGGAATAACCCTTCTCAGAAGGAGAAGCTAAGCAACCATAAACGAGATGAAGCTTATAGCCGTAATCATTGGAATCAACATCGTTACCGAGAAGTGTCTTGTAAGATAAGCCGAACATCTTACGGTTCTGCTGTCCTGCAAACACTCCAGGGGCGATTTCTTTGGAACCATCGCACTCTGCGAACTCATCCGGTGCCATATAAGCTTCGATTGTGCCGCCAAATTCCTCTGCGGACATAAGGTTCAGATACTTGATATTGTCTGCATAAATTGCAGTAGGTTCTGCTCCAGACGGGCTCTCTGTTACGGTGCTAAGACCGTTCCATGCGGTACCAGAGTTATATACGCCACCGGTCTGAATCGGGTAAAGGACGCCCTGGCTGACACCGGTCTCATACAGGCGCTCGCCAGTCTTGTCCCAAACGAGTTTCTTTTTCATAGAATTTGTCCTCCTTAAAAGAATATTTCAAAGACATCATGGTTTAAGTTGTCTTTCGTATAATGCCGATTGAATCGACTTGTCGGCATAGATGCTACTTTGCCAACGAGAGAACTATCCGGATCGCTGTCGATGACTGTTACTGAATACTTTCTCGCAGACAAATAAACCCCGTCATTCGCAAACGTATTCTCGATATCGTCGAGAGCGTAAACGATGGCGGGGTATTTCATTTTTACCGTTGGAGGTGGTTGAAAATAAGCATGACACTCTGGTCCTTTGTTTGGACACGAGAGGATGTCACATAAAGCATTATGCAGTTTCCGTCGTCTGCTCATTGTAAACACCTCCAACGGTCAATATTAAACGGGGATACTGAACTTCAACATTTGAAATTTTCCATTTAGCCCCCATATACTCGATAAATCTCATCGAATGAAAATTCGCATAAGCAAACGGATCGGCTACGATGCTGAACTCATTCGACACATTGAGATTGTCGTTGAGGTTATCCGAACTCTGATACTGTCGAGTATTCCGAATAACGTCTCCGTAGTAGTCACGAACTGTAATCTTCTCTCCCCAGACACCAGGTCGAATTTCCTCTGTTACGGAATAGCCGATTGCTCCGTAAAATTTACTCATTTTGAATTTTCTCCTTTAAGACTTTAGACTGTGTGATCCTCGGAACCGGAAGAAGCAGTTGTTACATCCTCTTCGATTGCGATTGCAGAGTATACACGAGTAAGAGCACCAGAGCATCTGGTCTCAAGCAGGGATTTCTCCTGGTTGAAGTCGATATCGAACTGAGTGAAGTGAGTAACCTCTCCACCCTTAGTTGCACCGAGAGAGTAATCAGCCAGATTTGCGATAATGGCAACCAGCTTCTTCTTTTTGCTGTCGGAAGTGGTTCTGGTCTTACCCTCAAACTGCTCCGCAGTATTGATACTGCCAACATTCAGTGCAGTGGCAAGTTCGGTCTTGGAAGAGTAAATACGTCTTCCGTTGATGTCTCTTGCCAGGAGCATCTGATTCAGCATATGAGGAGTAATGAACAGATCCGGGGTACCGGTGCCCTTATAATCCTCTCTTGCATACAGAACGGTATTGATCATGGCCTCTGCGATGATGTAGTTCTCACCAAAGTTAGCCGCGGTATTGGTTCCCTGAAGTTCTTTCTTAGCAGCTGCGACATCGAGATCAACGTGAATGGTGTACAGATCATCATCCAGCCAAATCGGTCTGATGTGATCCGGAGAAATCTTGCCTTCATCTCCGTCGTCTCTGCCATCACCCAGCATGATTGCAGTTGCCAGCTCTTCATTGAGCATCAGGCGGTCGATGTTGTACAGGTATGCCACATAGTCGAAATCGGTGATGTCAATGATATCATCTCTATGCAGCGCACTCTTTACGTACACAGTCTGAGGGTCGGTAGTTCTGCGAACCAGCTTGAAGTTGCCAGTCTGCTTCTTCTGTTTTCCCTTAGTATAGCCTTTAGCCTTAAGAGCATCGATGTTACGGATATCTACCTGGCTAGTTCTGATTCTGGAAATCGGACTCTTATGAACTTTGTTCATTACAGTTGTGATCCAACCCTGGTCGTTAGTAATCAGCTCCGGTGCACCAGGACGTACATCCTTGTATTCCGGGAACAGAAGTGTTACATTGCCATCTCCTGCCTGAGCAAATCCGCTTGCAAGAGCATCATGCTGAAGTGCATTCTCATTAGCATAGATCTCCAGTGCGGTCTGGAATGTTCCTACCTGGCTTGTCTTTGCCAGCTTAAGGATTTCCTCCTGGTCTGCGTGAGACAGAAAGCTCTTATCATCGCGCTTGTCAGTGTCAAAAACGTTGTGTTTCATATTGTCATCTCCTCCTTTAGATTCATCATCCTCTTTTTTAGGATTTTCTTTGTCTACGAATTCAGCCATCATGGCGAAAACGGCTGTCTGCTGTTTCTCGTTCATGGATTTAAAAATGTCTTCGATAGTCTCAACCTTATCGTCTTTTTTCTCTCCACTATCTGATTTGTCATTAGGCTCGATTTTTTCTTTTTCCTTCTTTTTATCCGGCTTATCTGCGGAATGCTCCAACTGACCCATGATCATTTCATTATAGCCAATGACAATACCGGTTTCGCCATCGCCATGCATCACCACATCATCGATAAATGCTCCTGGATTTGCACCGGCTAATACCAGACTTACTTCTCTGATGATGCCATGAACAACATCGTGTCCAGCCTGTTTAAGCTGATTGGCAAAGATAGAAAGAGACTGTACGTCGCCATGTTTTACAAGTTCCCGTGCAGTCTTTCCTGATTCTGTATCATTAAATTCACAGAACGCATAAACTCCTTCATCTCTATTTTCGAGATGGGCTAACCCAAGCACGTTCGCCGGATCGGCATGATTATGCATCCATACTAACGGGACAGTCTGCCCGTTCTGCCCTTTGAAAGCGTCTTTTTTAATGACTCTTCCATCGGCACACTGAAGATCGTTTCTAGTGGCCCAGCCACCAAAGTCATACTTCATTTTGATTTTCCTCCTCTATTTTCTGATATAGTACGATAACGGATGCGATGTCTTCTTTGATGAGCTGGAAGACTTTTTCTTTGATGATTTCTTGACTTTCTTGTACTCTGACTGAATCTTATCGAATTCATCCTGATACGTTTGTTCATATGAAGAATCGAGATCGGCTTTTGCCGCTTTATAAGCTTCTCTAACAGATTTGACTGCTGCTTTAAGCTCGGAGCTAACTTTTGCTCTTTCGCTTTTCGCATTGGCTTGATTCTCGGCTTTTTCTTCCTTGGTATCGGACGACACCTTCGCCTTCTGATTAGTCGCATCTGTTCTAACACTGGCCTTGTCCGTTTTGGCATCGCTACTGATTTTTGCTTTGTCAGATTTCGCATCGTTTCTAAGCTTTGCAATCTTTGCGGTTCTTTCAGCAACCCGCTTAGATCTCTCAGCCTTGGATAATCCTGATGGAATTTCTATTGCCATCAAACGCTCGATTTCGGCATTCTTTTTATTATCGATTCGTTCCTTCTCGCTAGATGATTCCTTTTCAATTTCTTCCAAATCAGAATCTTTATCAGTATCGATGCTTTTCTTCCTATCGGAAGCATTTTGGGTTAAAGCCTCATTCAGCTCTTTCAAACGAGAAGATATCTGTTCCTTCGTTGCCTCTGCTTTTTCACGAAGTTCCGTAATCTTCTGATCTCGCTTTTCCTGCTCTTCTTTGACCTTTGCAGTCTTTTCAGATTTGATATTATTTTTTGTATAAGACCAAATCTTCTTTCCATCATCGTTCAGTGATGTGGTAGAACGGCCTTTTAACTCTCTGGTACGCATATAGTATTCATGCGCTTTCTGAGGATCGTAATAGGGCGATGCATAATGTCTAAGAACCGCAACTTTATGTTCATCCATTAAGAATCATCTCCCTCCTTATCATCGCCAGCTGTATAATTGCCGACAATGTCATCGATCTGTGCAGAAATACTGTCAAGAACTTCATTAACCAGAGCATCGTAATCACTGGTATCGCTGGATTCTGTTCCATCACCACTCGTAGCATCTGTTACGGAACCGCCACCAGGCGCGCTTAAATTGCTGTTTCTCAATTCATCAGCCTTAGGATCAGCAGATGGCTTCCAACCAATTACCTGTCTGATTTCGTTTGATGTAGCAATTTCATTTCTGGTAAACTTATCAGAAATTTCAGCAAGATCAGCTACCGGCACAAGCTTGAACGGATCTCTAAAGAACATAATTGACTTGTTCTGGGACCTGGCAGTCTTTGTTAAGAATTTTCTCTTCATTTCATCAACGATTGCCGAAATGATCGGTTCGATTGTCCGATTGTAATAGTTCAGCATAGTCTTCTCGTCTGCGGTACCATCTAAGATGCTCTGAGTGATTCCTAACTGGCTGTAAAGCATACTCGTTAAGTATTCGATCTGCTTCATTAGATTGTTTTCCAAAGAACGATTCAACTGCGTGATTCTCTCTGTTCCATCGGTATAAGCAATGCCATACTTAGAACCGGACAACTGCTGCTCGATATCTTTACGCCGCTGCTCAGCCTGCTTACGTCTTGCCTCTGATTTAATTACATAAGGTAGCTGGATGATCAAATCCAACTTGCCGGAGCTGCTCTGTTCATCGACAGCATCTAGCAAATTCAATTTTCGAATAAGCCTCTGCATCGTCGAATTCGGCTCGTTAATTACCGCATACAGTGGATTTTCCACGATAGCAACCGTATCTTTCGGAACAACAATTTCTTGTTTTCGCCCAGTATTTTCATTGTATACCTCAACACGGACGTGACGAGGATACCAGTCACGAATTCGACCAACCCGCATCGAAAGAATCTGATATCCTTTTGTGTCGTCTGGATCATCATCGGTATCCACAGGAACGATTGCTACACAGCCTTCATCCATCATGGACATAACAACATCTTGGATAAATGCCCTACCAGTCTGATCAAGATTGGCTTCCAACGACAAACATTCGTTTAAACCGCTTTTTATAACATTTAAAAACCGCCCTTCATCATCCAACTGAACGTGCTGAATGTTGATGGCGGCTACGTCTAAAGCGATTCTATTGTATACGGACGTGACTATCGATCTTTCGTTTCCTCTGGTAAGGCGAAAACGATCAGGACGATATGAATAACCCGAACCGATATTCTGGGACATCATGGTAGGGGCTCTATTGCGAAAAGCATTCCAGGCATTTTTAAACCTGGAACTTAATGATAAATCCATTTTGAATTCTCACCTCCTAAAAATAGGCAAAAAAAAAGACCTCTTTTCTTAAGAGGTCTACAGTAATTTTACACCGGTATTTTGTTCAGTATAGATTCGCATATGATTCCGTTACTATCGGGAGTATAATGCTCGTCTAAACACTTCAGTGTCAGGAAATTCCCAACCTTTTCTTCTATGTCTGCCCAATATTCATCGGTCTCAGATAAACCGTTAAAATCGCAGTCCAATCCAAGTTGCCGCATAAGGTTTATTTCTTCTTCACTGAACATACGCTCACCCTTTCTTTAAATATTTACGCTTCGTTCTACTTCCTGTACACCAAGTAGTTGTTATGGTTCCATTTTCAGGATTCACTGCTACTGTCGCAGATTTCCCTATAAACTGCTGACTTGGTCGTCCAAGGTTATCTGTTTTTGTTTTAATGCTACCATGATTCAACGGATTTTTCAATGCATCCAAAATTCCTTCAACGGTTACCGGCCTTGATTCGGTTTGTGTTCTGTCAAGGGCATGATCTGAAAAACGTGTAACCAGTATTCCATTTGAAGCTTTTACAGGTGTTCGCAACTGGCTATTCATCCTTGCCTGAATGGAGCTTCTGTCATGAGCTAATTGTTCTTTCGTTCTCCGAACTCCCCATTTCATACCCTTTATTCCATAATGCATCAAATTATCACTTGATTCGATATGAGCTACTTTTCTGACGGTATAGGGTCGTAATACAGAAGAGTAATCAATTAACTTTGCTACTGGCATCTTTATCCCCCTACTCGAATGCTTCTCGATTTGCCTTGAATGCGATGTACGCATCCATCATTGCTGCAACGGCATCAATTTTTTGCTCATACCGCTTTTTCAGCAATTTACGGTTTCCATTGGTATCTTCCAACGTAATACAGTTTCCCATAGCGAATGTCATCAAATCCTCATCAAACAGGAGCATTCGCTCTTCTGAAAGTTTCTTCAATTCGCCAAGTGGAACAGATTCTGTCTTTGCTCCCTGGATAACTTTTTCTATTCCGAATGGTCCATTTTCGCTCGCCCAACGTTCAACAAATTCCTTTGCGTTGTATGGGTCATAACCAAAGCATCGTACATCATAACCGCATTCAATAATGTGATTATCCAAATCCTCATATACTTCCATCATGTCAAGAACCGTTCCTTCCAACACAATAAGACTCCCCTCTTTCATAAACTGATCGTATTTAATCCTCATTGCTGCTGGGAGTTTCATAAGAGTCGATGATGAAATGTAGTTTCTGGTTTTGACACCGAACGATCCATTTGACAATGGAAATAAAAATGTGAATGCACAGAAATCGTCGCCTTGTGATAGATCGGCTCCCAAAGAACATGGCATCTGCCAATAATCTCTATGGCGATGTGGAAGAGTTTCTTCATATGTAAAGTAATATGTGTATCCCTCCATAGGAAGTCCGAAGCGCTTAGCCAAAATATCGTTTCGAGCTGCCGGAGCCTTTTCTGCTCTCTCAACGTCCAGCTGATAGGTTTCATAAGAAACAGTCTTTCCAAGGTTCGGATTTGCTTTCAACCATTTATCCGGATCGGCAACCTCATCAATAGAATCCAGCTTATACCACCAGATCGATACGTGCGGATTGATATAATCCCCTTTTAGAATGTCCATCAATTCCATTTTGATTGTATCACCAGCACCGTTACGGACAGTACCCTCTGAACTGATCGCAACGATAAGGTAGTCGTTGACCTTCGATGCACCCTGTTCGATTGCTCCGATTACATCTTCTCGAATATCACCAGAAAGCCACTCATCAACCGTCGCCACTTTAAGTTGAAGTCCCTGAAGTTTGTCGATTCTCATTGGACGAATTTCAAGAAGCGATCCAGTAAGGAAGTTTTCAATTCCTTTCTTAGTGGATGCCAATTTCATTCTATTCGCCTTTGATCCAGTCGTGTTCTGCAACGATCCTTCTGTAAGGAACTTATAGAAAGGTCCTCTTGATCTGGTAATAGCGGTTCGAATCGGGGACAACACCTCTTCTGCCTGCTTCATCGTCGGGGCTGTGGTTATCTGATGTGTCGTTGTGACATCAACATTTAAGAAGAAATTCTGCAAGCATGAACCATACATTGACTTTGCAGCACCTCTGGCCACTATGAGATATTGCTTATTAACTAATCTTTTTCGGATAGATTTGGTGACATAATGTCCGCCATGGCCATCCTCATAAGGTTCGTATACACTTCGCTCAACAAAATAGTACCAACCGAAAATCTGTTCAGCCCAAACTTTGAATGTATCAAGTAGTTTCAAATCTGAACCGTCAGTTAAAGTAAGCTCATTCTCGCAATAGCTGATAAAGCCCTCTACTGCTTGATCATCGTAATAAATTCCCGGATTCGCAATGAGATCATCGATTCGGTTCATCTCCATCTCGATTTCTCGGCATACCGGAATTTCGCCACGAATTACGGCATCACGAAACATGCCGTAGTATTTCGGGACGGCAGTGTTCGATAACGCCATTATTTTCTTCTCCTACTTCTTCTTATTCGGGTTTGCAGCGATGTACTGTGCGGCCTCTTTAAGATTGAATTCTTTTGTCATTGCAGTCTTGACAGCGTAGGTCATTGCTCCAGCCGCAGCCACAGTCAACGCTTTCTTTCCGGATGCAGAAAGAATTTCTGACACATACTTTCTACCAGGTGCGATGTCGTCTTCTGTAAGATTCTTAAACTCGCGTTCTAATTTAAGTCTCTCAATCTTTTTCTTCAGATCGGCATCAGACATTGTTCGCCGATTCTTAACAGCCGCTTTACGTGCTGATACCTCATTCTTATCATCTGAAGATTTGGAAGAATGTCCTCTGGCTCTTGCAAGCTGTGCTTCTGATCTTCGAACTCCCCATTTCATTCCAAGAATTCCATGGTGTGCTAAATAGGTGTTATTCATTTTGAATCTCCCTCCTTTGCGATGTAACTGGTAACACCTCCACTGGCATTCGATGTTTGGTAATACGGAACTTCATGAATCACGAGGTCTTCACTAAGCACTTTTCCAGACGTATCCAAAGTCTGAGTCTGATGCGCCTTTGGTGTAACTTCGTATGATCCGGAATAATGCTCAGGCTCATCCAGATCGGTATCATCGTTTTCCGCAGCAACATTTAAACGCCATTCGTACTCACTGATTTGTGTTTTATAACACTCCAGCACTGCCGAACTAAGCGGCGGATCGAAAAGAAGTTTGACCTTCAAATGCATATAAGATTTGACAAGCATGTATTTGGATTCATCAGAAATGAAATCTTTCCATGTTGCATTCTTATCTTCGATCATGAAACCTTTGGATGGACCGACACCAAGCTGTGTAAGAATTGAGAACACAGAATTGATGTGCATGATCAAATCTGCATCGAAATGTTCATACTCCTCTGCGATACCGAGTAATTTCTTGATTGATGTCAGTACACTATCTGTAATATTCATGATCGCACCTCCATCTAACAGAGTTTTATAAACTCACTCATACAATACCCGCTGATACCGTCCCCAGTCTTTACTTTATAAAAACCAGAAACAGACTCATCGTCGCATACCTTCACAACTGTATCCGAGCCGATGATTCCTAATGATCTGGATGCCTGCGTCGGGTCTTTGCGAATGTTTAAATTCATACAATTTACCACAACACCCATAAGTGGCTTCTTGTTTCCTTCCATAATTTTCCTCCTAATGCCTCCATGGGCATGTATCATTTTTTCGTCGTTCATTTGGAACTGTTAAAAGTAGTTTCTCATCTCCATAATGTATAGCATTGTGGGTCGATAAAGTTGTTGCAATTAGATACTCTGGATTCAGAACCAAATCAGTCCGCAACAGTATGTCCTGCTGCCTTATTGGATTCATATGATGAATAAGAATCTTTCCACGAATCTCGTAACCATCCAATCCAAGATCACATCCATTATCACGAATAATAATTTTTCTCCGAATGTCCTTCCATTCTTGAGAATTGTAAAATATCTGATTAAGGTATCTATCAAATCCGAAAGTCTCTTCGCCTACTACTCCATCCAAACGAAGATACTCGTATCGTTCCTTAAAGGTTGGAATCCGCAAGAGTTCTGAATAGCATCTAAGCATCATCCACCTCATCTCCATGACCGCTATAACCACGAAATACTTTTAATGCATCCGCATACAGCTTCTCAGAATTTTCAATAGATTTCAGATTCTGTGTCTTCGCCTCTATCAGTTCCTTCTGTTTTTCCAAAATCTCTTTTTCGATTCTTTCTTTCGTCGAACCGAGCTTCAAATAGTGAGTAATCACCTGTGACGAAGCTGTTCCCTCTCGTAACTGCTTTTCAGCCAAGTCAACCGCCAATGAAACAAGCTGATTTTCTCTCGCTTCTGGCGTTAATGCTGGACGCATCATCCTAGAAGACTCGGATTGCTTTGCTTCCCTCAAAGTTGATGCCTCCTTCCATTTAGTTGTTCGTTATTTCTGTGATAGTTCTCACATACTTTTCCAGTATTTAAAAGGACCTACAAATCATGACAATGCTACTCAACGAAAGGAGAACTAACTTTGAGCCGATCCCACAGAAACCGTTGTCAAATATCATGAGTTATAGACCCTTGTAAACACTGGAACAGCTGAAAAGGCTCCCTAAAAATGCCCTCCGGGGAAATTTTAAAGACCGCCGCGATATGGGTGGGGGTATGTTTTTTAGACACCCCCCTATACCCCTTTTAGTCATGTACTAGCGGTTTCGGCTTTTGATATGCCGACGAAATCACTTTTTAGGAAGCTTTTTCTTTATGTTCATTTGTTTCTGATTTACTTGTAACCTTTCGATAGATGTTCTGGAAATCATAACGGATTATCTCATCAATAGCTCGCTCTACTTCCTTGTTGTTCTCTTCATCCGACAACTGATCCGATGTTCGAGCGATTCGACCAAGGTAAGCAGTTGTATGATAGCCTTTTTCCTCATCGAACATGAACCATTGAGTGAACTGTTCAAACGGATCATAAGGATTATCAAAAGTTGTAAGCGCAAATCTCATCTTACTTAGTTCGCTCCTTTCCATTCAAATACTTAGAAACTGTCGAAGAAGAAACCCCAAGAGCTTCCGCAATCTCTGAAGTGCTGTAACCAGATGCACTTAGTGCAGCGATACGATTCTGTTTAGCTGTGCTCAGAGTCGTACTTGCACGAGGAGTTGCTCTCTGACGAATAGTATCAGTATTCGTGTTGTTCAGAATTTGCGTAAGCTTATTCTCAGAAATTGCTCCGGCCTGGATAGCTTCCCATTCTTTATCCGTAATTTCGATGTTGGATCTCTTAGCTCCTACAGAACTTCTTGCCTGTGCTAGAGCCTGCTGACTTGCCTTCTTAACTTCAGCTTTTGTCATATCCGGATTGTCTTTTCTCTTAGCTGCAACAGTAGCATTCGCCATTGTCTGAGCCTGTCTCTCTCTAGGAGCATTCGCCAAAGCCAAATCCAGCTTAGCATTTAAAGACTTTACTTCTTCGGAATAAGTTGCCTTAGCAGAAGCGGAGTAAGCAATTTTACCGGTACTCATTATCTCTCTACGAGCCTGGTTAGCTAAAGACTTCATAGAATTTGCATAATCAGCATAAGCTTCTTCCTGGGGGGTACCTGAAGAAAGTGTGCGGGCGTCTTTTGTTTCTGCCATCTTCGTACTCTTCTGAGTTCTCACCTGAATTTTTCCATTCTTATCGACATACTCTTCCTTAACAGACTTGTATGATAGGGAACCATCCTCATTGATTGTAGGTGAACCTTTTCTCTTAAGAACCTGTGTCTCAGATTTTGCTCTTGAAATGAGAGTAGATGCACCTTCATGGTAACGACCTTCCGAATCCACATTTCCCTGATACTTCTTCTTAAGAGAAGCGATGCCGTTATCGATTTCACTCTGCTTATAATCCAGTTTGTGTTTCTCGGCATCGATTACAACCATACTGTGACGAACTGCTCTAGCTAATTCATCCTGTGTGGCTCCCTTCAAAGTCATATCAGTAATCAGATTCGATACTTTACCCATTTCTGTCTGAGTATTTCTCATAATCTTATACTCTTTACCATTACGATAATAATGATCTACACCATCAGCATCCTTCTTAACGGTTCCGCCATAAGCATCCTTGGTATCGAAACCTTCCAAACCTTTTAATGGCGAAGTGGAAGTAATCTTTACCTTACTCTTTGTAGAGTTACAAGGAATTACCATTACGGTATCACCATCAAAGTCCGCTCCAGATAAACGGTCCGCATTCTTCTTATTGATACCGATTGCATCCGCAGGTGTGTTTCCGAGAACACTCTTTCCTTCAGCCAATTTATTGTTGACTTTCAGAATAGGAATCTCAAAAGTTCCGCCATGCGGGTATCGGATCAAAGCAACTGTTTCTCCATCTTTGTAGTTTGGAGCATACACTTCATTGTCTTTGATTGTCGTTAATGGGAGAATTACCTGGTACTTCTGACGAGGTAGCGCCGCTGCCTGTAAATGTACGGCGGCCGCATCACAATCATCAGCAAATGATTTCAGCAGAGCTTTCTTCACAGTAGGATTTGTCAGCGAACAGATTTCGTCATATTCAGCCTGCTTATCAGCTTTTGCTAAACCTAACTGTTTTTTAATAAGTGTCAAACTCTGCTTAGAAAGGAACTGTGACGGAAGTGTTTTACTCCATTCGCCCCAATCACCTTCTTCCGCTCTTTTATTGATCAGAGAAAGGGACTGTTTCTTTCCAGTTACAGGATCTGTATACTTACCCTTTGGATCGTCGTAATAGCTCTGACCGCCATGCTCCTTAATCAAGGAACCAAATGGGTTATCCGGGTCATCCTTAATTTTCTTAAGAACATCTTTGGTTGGAGTACCAGATTTTTTATTAGTGTTGAAAATCACATCAACACCATCCGGCATATTATCAGAGTAAACAGCCATACCTTTAAGGTAGTGGGTTCCGTCTACCATAATACGAACCTGTGCATAATGAGAATCACCTAAAGACAGGTCTTTCACACCTCTACGAAGTTCAATTACGCCATCTTTATCAACACCGCCTTGATCAGCATAGCGGATCTGCAAGCGCTTTGAATCCATGCTGGCTGGGTACTCAAAAGATTTTCTGAAAGACTCTCCATTGTCATATGAGATGTAGTCTCTTACAGAATGAACATTCTCAAAGTCGTAAATATCTTTGTGCTCGGTTCCTGGTGGACAAATGACTTTGATATTGGTCTGCTTTCCAGGATTGGTAACCTGTGGAACACCGCCTCCATAGATCGGGTAACCTTCCAGTTCCAACATATAAAGAGCCTGGTTGAGTTTTTCTTTTGATACGCCAAGTTCTCTTTCAACGCCAGTTCCGACATCGATCATTCCCTTTTCTTCAATGAGTTTTCGCAGAACATCCGCGGTAGCCTTAGCCTGGTTCATTCTGTTTTCAGAAGTTTCGTTTAATAAAGAGCGGACAGACGAGTCATTAGCAAAACCCATCTTATCGGCAATTTCATTTAAACTGTAACCTTTTTCACGAAGCCCCTTTGCTGTTGCTACCTGAAGAGCACGACGCTCATCCTTAGCAAGACTCATCTGAGTACGGAGCTGTGTAGTAGTTAAACCCATATTCTTAGCAATGTCGGTTTCGCTCATTCCGGATTTTTTCAATTCCTGAACACGGCTAAGAAAATCTCCACTATGCTGATACGGATTCTCTCCTGAACCATAAGGGTAACGCCCAGAACGCCGTGGCATACCATAATGCATTAAAATATCTTCCACAATAGAATTCATAGCTTACCCCTCCTGTTCTCTGATTTTCTTAATCACCTTATCAAAAGTAATAATTCGGTCCATGATTGGAACAATGTCTTCAGCCGTTGGGTTATGATACAGAATTTCATTGTTCTGATAGATTCTCAATTCCATTTCAATATCCCCAGGCTTCACTTTATATTCCAAACAAAAAAGAGCGGCATATATTTCAAGCTGCTCCATGTGCGCCGGAATCTTTCCGGTCTTCAAATCGTGAATTCTTAAGAAGTTATTCCGAAACAAAATCGCATCGGCTGTACCAAAACAATTATCGGAATAGTAAAGGATCTGCTCCGGTGTCATCTTAAAGCCGATGGCATCATTCACATACATATTTAATGTCTGCTTCGATTTTGGTAATTTCTGATTGAGCATGATGCACTGTGCTGCAAATGCATGTAACACAGTTCCTTTTTGTGTGGCAAGGAAATTTCGATATGCTTCTGCAACTTTATCCTCACCATAATTTATCCAATGATATTTACTGGCACCAAGAAAGGCGTGTTGTCCCTCAAGGTTCGAATGATTGTTGAAGTTCATCCAGTACCTCCTCTTTATTCTCTGGACATATAAATCTCGAAAACGACATCTGATTCATACGATCCACATAATATTCCTGATTCGGCTGCTTCTTTGCGCCAGCGCTTTTTTTACATTCTAAGGAAGCCCATTTGTCTTTATGTAGAACCAGCAGATCTGGAATTCCCTGAATATAGGTCGGATCATTTTTCATTACGATACAACCCGGAAATCTTTCTTTCAGTTCCTTGATCAAATTTGCCTGGAACTTATTTTCCAACATAATGGAGCCTCCCTTCAATTTTCTAAAAACTCAAAAGAGGATGTGGTATTTAATAAAAATGCCTATTTATCCTCTCTCTTCATAAAAGGGCATGTTTTTTTCGCGCGCAAAAAAGAGCATAAAAAAAAGACAGAGACACGATTAAGCATCTCTGTCCCAATATGTAGTTGTCAGCTGTTATTTCTTAAATACCGGATCAATATCCAAATTAACCATAATCCACCGGTACACAATGTAAGAATCACATCCAGGATTAACCCAGCTGTGCTACGCTTTTTCTTTCCACCTTTACTCATCTAGTGTTTCTCCTTTCTCAGCTTCTATAGCTTTTTGATCTTTCTTAAATATCTTTCCTAAACCGCTCTTAGCAGAATCGATAGTTTCAGAAACACTTTCTTTCAAACGTTCCTTCTTTTCTTGCTTCTCAGCGGCCTTCTGCTCTTTAGCCTCCTGTTTAATACGAACGCTATCATCAAATATCTTTTGGCTCTCCTCGATGACTTCAGCCGTTATGTATCTCAAACAAACTGTTGTACCGATTTTCACTTTTGCTCCTTGCTTAGGGTTCGAGTCTATAACTTGAGTATCTTCGTAATCGCGATACTTTGGATCAGCTTCCTTTATGCGAAGCCTACTCTTTGAAACTTTCAAACCGCATTCCGTCAGTAATTCTTCAGCCTGTTCTAGGTCTATCGGAAATCCCTTACGATATAATTCTGGAATGGTAACTTTCGTATCTATTTTCTCAGTTGGCTTATTCTGAGCATTATCTATTGCTTTTTCAACCAATGGTGTAACCGCAGTAATCAAACCGCCAACAGCTCCGATTGCTCCTATGACACCCGAAATATTTTTATTCGATTTCGTTCCCATACAATCACCCTTTCCATACTTAAGTAGGAATTTAGGGCAAATAAAAAGTGCGCCCCAATTTGAGAGACGCACCGAAAAAGCGCATCTCTTATTGTTGCCACACAATCCCTTCGCCGTTCAAGGGTACGAGTAAAAGAGAATACACTTTTTACCAAAGTTATTCCCTCGAACGCGATTTCATTATTAGATTGTGTGGCTCTTATAGTATAACATGAAGCACACAAAATGGAAAGTGGATTCTGTAGCCATGTCCTAGGCTGCAAGCATCTTAGCTCGCTTTGCTATATCGTCGTAAATCACCTTGGTTCCGTCTGTTAAATATACGACAATGCTCATGTAGTTGTACGGACGGTAATCCTGGGCTTCTTTCGATAACCGCGGATACACCGATTTGAAATTATTGAAAATATCTTTCCATGTTATTTTTCTCTTTACATTCACGGCAAACCTCCTATCGGACACAATCCACCAAATGGATATCCACAATACGAAGCCCCGGCACCTGAATAAAAATCCCTAGGAATAGTATAACCGAGCATCACATCTTCAAAAGATTGATACGGCGGATTATCAATCCATAGCCATTCTTGTGATATGGCGATTTCATTTTTCATAGTCACATGTGCACCATTCGGAATATCTTTATTCACTCGCAAATGATGCGGAAAATGTTCACGCAACCAATCCTCGACCAATTTCTTATCGTAAGTCACAAAATCACCTCTTTCTTGCTTCTGGTCAAAAACCCACTTTTATTCGCCTATTACTATATATTTTTAAACTTTCTATCATAATAGTTTAGTATTAAAAGTGGGAAAGTGGGCAGAAAGCCCGCAAACCCGCATAAATACTGGGTTTTTACTGGTCAAATCCGGGTTTTTGAAAGTGGGCAAAACCGGGCAAATGGCCAGAAATTTGACCAAAATTCATAAATTTTCTCCAAATTAACACTGATTTATAAGTTCTGGTCAAAAATATCCGGGCTTTGGTCAAATCTTAAAACCCAAAAGTGGGCAGAAAAATGACCTGTTACTACAAAGATTTTTAACCTAGATTAGCTGAAATCGGTCAGAAATTTCGTCTCTGATAAGGCAAATTGTGCTTCACGGCAGGCATATAATTGTACGTAGACATCTTAGAATCAGGCACTCGCTTTACAGATTTATGCTTCCGACCGGTGCGAATTTTATGAGTCTCTTCTTTAGAACTATACATTCGTCCGATGGCATCGTTCAAAGCTTTAGCCAATTTCTCCATCGGCTCCAAAGCTTTATTCCACGCTTCCGCCAAAGTTTCACACGCTTTCTGTAATTCTTCCATAGTCATTATAAACTCTCCTTTACGTCATAAACACGGTTTAATGATACTTTGGTAATTTTGCCGTCTTTTTGAACCATTGCATAGTCACCGCTCCAAAATCCAGTTCCGACCTGCAATAATTCGTAAGTATCAGTATTTAATTTACATTTACCGCAATCGTCAACAACGTTGAACATTTCTTGAGTAGCTATACAAGCAGAACAGGTTGAATAAACTGGTCTTACTTTACAGATTTTCATCTCGCCTACCTCCAAACCTTTCCCGTTCTTTTATCCTTCAGCACAACTCGTCCCTCAATATGGAAATCTGCCAATTCACAAAGTGAAAACAGCATATTCAATAACTGATGAAACCTCACATCGTCCTTGTCCTGTTCCTGCTCCACATTCTTGATCGCATTGTAAGCTGTCGGATCGTTATAACCCTCTGCGTTTTTTCTGTCATCCTTAGCTGTCATCTCTACCTCCCCATCTCATGGAATCGTCCATCCACATTGCAGCATTTATAACGGACAGAACTATATATCCACCGAAAATGAGAATAGCTGCCAGAATAATAATTCCTAAAATTAAATATCCCATTTACTTACCCTCCACTTCTTCTAATCGAACACCGCCGTATACCCACAGATCCTCTTTGAGCTTGTCCATATCCAACTCATCGTTTTGCCACTTTTCATAATATTCGAGAACATGCTCTGTAAACTCCGGAATCCGCTTTGCATATGTCTTCGTCCAATAGTGATCCATCAACACTTCAAGCGGCAGAGTAAGCAGAAGGATCATCGCCTGATTGATAGCATCATTCGTAGCCTCCTGCTTAACTCTATCCAGTTCACCAGATATCTTTTCTCGAACCATGGCATCTAATTGAGCTCTTGTCAGATTGTATGTAGCGGTTTTAGATTTCTGCTCGCACTTCTGTGCCCTTCTCCTTTCAGCCCGGCTCATATAGCCGCCTCCTTAATTCATAATGCAATTTTCTCTCGATACAAATAATAAAATGCCCAACATCAAGGTAAATAAAAAGAACGTTGCATCCCATTCAATCGGGATTGTCAACGCTCCAAGTACAATGAATATAATTCCGTATATTTTGTTCTTAATTAAATCCTTTCTCAGCATTGTCTTTCTCCTCTTTTGATTTTGCGATGCCAGCTGCCACATCAGCCATTTTTATCCTAACCCCGGCTTCTTTGAATCGTCCGTATGCTCTGGCTGTAGCACAATGCTCAATACATTTCATGATGCGATCTACCAAAGCGTAAAAGCACACATATACGATAAGAAACATGATAATAATCTGAATAACTGTAAAATGCATAAATTTAATCCTCCGTTTTATAACCGAACACATAGATATTGACTGTATCTAAAATGGCTTCATCGTTCTCAATTCCGATAACCGTCATTTCTAAAATCTTGTCAGAAAGGGTCTCGGTGATAAACTCTTTTCTGAGTAAACAAATTTCATCCTCTTCACCCAACACGAGTCGAACATCGTTCCACTTTACAAGCGGTAAAATATCTTTTACTTTAACCATCCTTTTCACTGTTCAATCCTCCGTTTTTCTTTTATAGATATAACCCTTGCTACTATTTCTAGCCGCTCCCTGTAATGCGTTAATTGAATTGAGATCTAAACCGGATGAAGACATAATAATCTCAGAATATGGCAGTGTCTCGATCCACTTACAGAAATCACACCACTCATTCAGCTTATGTCCTCGACGGCTCTTATAAATATTTGCCAGAACTTCATAATTCATCATGACATTGCGTGTCTGATTATAGCTGCTCGGGAGAAGCTGAATCATCTGCCACCAAATATCTTTCTTGCTCGGGCACCCTTTAATCTCAAAATCATCTGCGTTATATTCAATATATAATTTTCGATAATCGTTTAATGCCTTTATTGTTTCTTCCAGTAATGCTTTGGTGCGGATATCGAGATGCTCGCAACTGAAATCATCCATTGTAAATTCCTTAGCCTGGATTTTATGCATGGTACTACAGCTGTTGGCAACAGTTCCGACTTTGTAAGTATCAAATTCTTTCCACCAATATAACGGTGCTGTGATCCTTACGTACACCGGCGACATTCTCATAAATTTTCTATGGTCTGTACCTGCGTTAGCTAAGCGTTGCATGAGTGAGCGATCATTCTCTCCAAGATCGAATCCTACAATATCGTATCCAGCAGTTTCATACTCACTATCACTCTTCCCCCAGCTGTTCATCGGGTTTCTCATGCCTTCAATAATAAATTTCATCTGTTCCGGACTTGCCAGAACCACATGCTCTAATTTAATCATTCTTATTCTCCTTTCAGAATATCCAGATCCCCACCAATCTGGATTATTATGCTCCTGTGTTCAGCATAGCCCACGGTTTTAATTACTCTTCTTCCTTCTCATAAGGAATCTGGATCACATCTCCACCAGGAACCGTGACAGACTGCATAAGCTGACCGGTTTCCTCATCGAAGTAAATGTTATCCATTGCGTGATCCCACTCTTCGAACTGCTCAGCGATGTTTCTGCCTTTTTCCTTACGCATGTTTATAAGCTCGTCATGAACCACACGTCTCCAGGATCTTGCGATTTCCATACGACTCTGTGCAAGGATGTTGTACAGACCATTCTCAGTCACAAAATTGACGGAACGTCTCTGACCTGCTACTACTAAAGGTAGTTTCAGCTTTTCATCTTCCTCGCACATTTCGAGCATTCTCCACTCGTTACCGCTGCTGTAGCCGATAGCATGACTAATATCTTTTGCCTTGAACAGCGGAGCGTCCAGATCTCCATATACATTAAGACGCTTTCCTCCAAACGAAATACTTCCGGCAATTTTAATCTCTTTACTCATCTCTGTTTATTCTTTTCTCTTTGTAATTTAACGTCCATAGCTTTTTGTAACTCTTCTGGTGTAATATTAAAAATGGACTTAAGGAATTCCAGGCAAATATAAGCATCCGCCATCTCTTCCAAAAGTCCAATTCTGTTATCATACCCACGAATCTGTTTACTGATTGCCTGCGTAAGCTCCGCAAACTCTTCCATGGCAATCGTACACTTTAATTTCCACGGCTGACTCTCAACACTTTTTCTGATGATTCTCCGCCGCTCTTTATCCGACAACTCAACATTGCTTTTCATGCACTGGATAAATCTATTTCGATCCATTGGTGCCATCACCGCCTTTTTATTATATTGGTTGTAAAACCGGCAGCGCATAATTTTGCATTCATATCAAGAATATTGTTAACATAAATACATTCTTGATTACTCATTCGATGCCTTCTTTTTAACTCATCGAATGTAACGGTATCACCATCCCCAAGAAGTGCTTTTAAATTCATAGCAAATGTTTTACCATTTCCACGACCATTCGGGAAGGAATCAAGTTCGCCTTTTAAATATTTCTTTTGCCAATCATGCAATTCGAATCCAAATGCTTCTTTAATTCCTTTAAAATCGCTAGATAATAAATCATCCCACTGAATCTTCATTTTTCTTTTTACATATTCGGATTCATCAATTTCGGCAAAACCTTTCGGAGCTTCTTTGAAATATCTGTTGATTTCAACCTTTTCCATAGACGGGGTGATTACATACAGAATTCCGACAGTATCATAATCGCCATTCTTAGGATCTGTAAGGAAATCCTCGGTATATACTTTATATGCTCTATCAGACGGCATATACGGCATAGTAATAGGATACAGTTCGCCCATGACAGAATCGATCAGTCCGCTGTGATATGATACATTCGGATTTTCAATATTTACGCCATGGTACCGATTTACGTCATTATACTCGACAGTACCATCTTCTTTTACTTTTTTGAATAATGAACTCATCCGCTTAGACTGATACTCTTTGGAGCCATCTTTTCTTTCGAAATTGCATTTATTCCATCCATCATCTGTATCCTCGATAGGAAGAAGAGGCTTATTTTCAATAAGACGGTTTAAGATTGCTTTGGTTAAGCCAATGCTAAAACCGGAATGACCGTCTTCGCACAGAGAGTTAAAAGCTTTCAATGCACTTTCATAGCACGCGCAACCATAATCCCATTCTCCGTCTTTTCTGTCTGGCTTCTCTCGACGGCAAGCAATGGTGACCTCATTTTCAGCCCAACGCTCCATGCTTGATTTTTCACGACAGGAACTGATAGAGCGGTTGCGATCATCTATGTACTCATTTGCAAATATCTTTCTGCAATTTCCGCCGAATGCTTCCACAATTTCCGGAAGGTTGTCATTCACAGCATCGAAGACCAGTCCGTATTTTTTACACCACTCCACAGCCTCTTTGGTCTGCTCCTCATTTCTGGATGTCCAGAGAATCAGCTTTTCTCCGTTAGTCTGTCTCTTTTTCAGATACTCGATGAGCTCCTCGTTCGGCATACCAATCTCCGGCCATTTGTTCTCACATAAAGTTCCATCAAAATCTACTGCAATAATGTTCTGTTTCATTTCTTTTTCCCCTTTCAGTTTTCAATCCATTCGTTATCGATATAGTAAAAACCAAATACGCATAGTCCGATAACAATTATCCAAATCACCCAGAATAACCATAGTTCCCAATCGCTTTCCAAATAATCAACAGTTTCTTCAATGGTACTGTTTTCATAAAATGAAGAATTATCAGATATGGTTTTATCCCGTAATTCAGTAAATATGGTTCCTATATATTCCGTATCAACTCCATAATACTTATGCCGGACATGACTTGATTCTTTTATAGTGTCAATATGTTCAGTACTTGGAAACTCTACCTTGTTCGATGGGAAGATGTGTCCTAAAAATGTAATTTCCGAACATCTTTGTTCTTCGCTTCCTGCATAGTCCCAAGACCAATAAGTTTCAGTTCTGGTATGTGTCTTTCCTTTAGAATCGGTTGTAGTGACGGTTCGTGTATGCATATTGTAATGTTCCTCTATTTTTTCTATATACATATACTCCCCGTTAATTTCTGGATATGAAACAGTATCCACAGCCTTCAAATCTCCATAAACGAACGCATAACCGACGTTGGTTCTCATTCCATATTCAAACAGATCAGAGCTTTCGATTTTAATAGCTTTATTGTACTTTTCGTTCCGATCCAGAATATAGTTTGAAATTCTCCCAGAAATCACAAAACCAATAAGAAGCATCATTGCGATTATGGATATACTTGCCAGAATCTCACGCTTAGTAATTTCAAAATCTCCAAAATCAAAGCCTCTATTTTTCATGACATCAATCTCCAAATAAATTTTGAGGTGCATCTACAGGAGCACCATAATCAAGGTACTGATACTGCTGCGTTTCATATCCCAAAATATTTAAAAAGAATCGAGTAGGAAATTTTCTAACATAGCGATTGTATTCTTTAATCTGCTTGTTATAATTTTCTCTATACTCAGCAATTAAATTTTCCGTAATGGATAACTCATTCATCAGTTCCTTGTAATTTTCATTGGATTTTAATTCCGGATATGCCTCTGTAACAGCAGCGATTGCAGTGGTTACATTTTCTATACTGGTTGCTTTTTCCCTACCCTCAACAATAGCTGTAAGTGTTTCAGCCTCATGCTTATCGTATTGCTTGACACAATCCGCAAGATTATAAACAAGATCGACTCGTCTTTTTTCCTGAACTTTAATGTCTGAATCAGCAGTGTTGACCTGTTCCTCCAATGCAAACGCTTTGTTTTGTGCTCCCTGTACTCCAAAAATACACATAAAAATAACCGCTATAATTCCAGCGGCCACGATAAGTACCAGTTTCCAATTTTCTTTAATTGCTTTCATATTCTACTCATCCTCCTTAATAATCCCGATAAATTCCACTCGCTCTTCTGCCAGACTTACGAAATACCTTTTTCCCTTATAATCGACGATGTCACCCTCGTACTTATAATTCTTGTCCGGCTCCGAAGCATACGCTAAGATGTTTATTTTTGTCGTTCTATTCATAGCTCCTCCAAATATCAAGCTCCAGGTTGCATGGCTGATTGATCCGCATACTGCAATGCCTGAAGTTTTTTCTTCATATTGTCTAAAATATACTCGACTGTGATTTTCGTTGTCTGCGCCAGTTTTATATACTTAGAATGTTCCTCGTACCACTTGAATATCTCATAGAGATTTCCACTCTGCCAACTGAATGACCACCAATCGCAAATCATCTCAATGATGTAATCGTATGGCATTTCCAAAACGGTCTCCAGTTCGCCATCTTCCATATCATCATGAATAAGAATCCAGTGCTGCCAATGATGAGGATTTCTGTGAATATGAAGTAACCATGCTCGCCGATATCGCTGTACAACCTCATAAGAGCGATTATTTCCATAGAAATATGCATCGTATGCCTCATACTCATCCGGTTCGTTTTTAGACTGATCATGAGCAAATTCTGTATTCCACCCGGCAGTTAGGGTGTTTGTCATAAGTCCCGGTAAATTTTCAGAAAGCCAGTCGAACCCCCTTTTCACATTAGCTCGATGCCTAGCTAAATATTGATCGTATTGAAAACTCACTTTTGACCCTCCTTCTTTTTCTTTGTTACCAGCTTTTCATAAAGTTCTCTCGCTTCATCTCCCTGGAAAGCATTGATAATCTCGACAGACTGATTCATTCGTTTTCTTCCTACAACCATTACTCCAGTGTCATTTTTGTTTGAAAAATCAACACTAACTAAAATACTATCTACCATTTTCAGCCTCCTTCCAGTAAATAGGTTTATCCGAATTTGCGTTCATCGGTTCTGCCAAACAGTCATTACAAGGATCAAATTTTTCTTCGAGATCCTTATGTTCGCAGGTTTTGCAATAGGTTTTGAAATCAACCTCTTTGTAAATATTTTCCATTGGACACCTCACATGTAATATCTTAACAAAATTGCATATAATCTTTGTTGATAGTCACACTCTATTAGCAGACTGTAAAAATCTTCCGCAGACATACTTTTCAACTTGATAGATAAAATTTTTAAAAATATCCACAGATTATAAATCATTGTCTCCACTTAACAAACCTCGTTTCATTAAATGTTTTCTTGTCCTTCAATGCTTTACTGATGGCAAGATCAATACCAGACCTGGATTTCAAATGGTAGTAATACAGATCCGTATATGGTGTATTCATCCTGTCTATTCGACCAGCAGACTGTGCCATGATCTTATACGAATAATTCTGAGAATAGAATATAATCGTGTCCGTCGTAATACAGTTCCATCCTTCAGCCCCGGCATTGTACTGAACTAAATATACCCATGTATCGCTAGTCGGTACTGGCTGATGTTTGTGGCCGTTCCACTCTCCAACTTCGTATCCAGAAAATATCTCTTTCAGAAGTTCAAGCTCGTAATCAAAATTGTAGAATATAATCGCTTTCGGATGCTTCTCCACAATTTCGAGTAAAGCTATTTGTCTGGACTGATCTGTATTTACAATTTTTCTCCACACATAGCACAGACCGGCAGCATTGATAATTGGTTCTTTTTTAAACGGGTCCCATCTGGTTTTTCCGACATCTTTATACATTTCGATATTGTACTTGACATAAATATCCTCATGGTGCGAAACTGTCTGGCGCTTAAAATCCATATTCACCAAGATTTTATTTCGCAATCGAATCAATCTACCAGTATTCAAATATCGGTCAACTTTAGGAAATTTGCTGAATCGACTATAGACTATATGCTCTCTTGTAAATTCGCTTCGGTTTTTATAAAATCCGTTAGCCACAAACACCGGAATATAATCCTGCCACGTATCACCAGGAGTTGCGGATAGTAATATCCACTCATTTACCTTGGCGATTTTCAAGAATGCTTTAACCCATGTTCCAGCGCCTATGACACGCTGCTCATCGAAGATAAAGAAAGCATCTTTAACATCCGCATACTTCTTGATGTTGTTCCAGGAATCAATCACAACCTTATTGGTATACAAATTCTCTTCTTTATCCGTTGATAATAGAAACGGTGAGAGTTCTTCTTCCCATTCAAATGTATCCCGTTTTCTGGCAGTTGTGATTATGTACAAATCCTTAATGTTCACATCATCCATAGGAACATACTCATCCGTTCCAAGTTCTCCACCGTTTCGAACATAATAGTAGGCCAGCGAAGTTCTGGATTTTCCACTACCAACACCGCCACAAAGTATGCAGCCGTTTCGCATTTGCCGTACAGCATCTTCCTGATAGTCCCGTAATTCTACGCCAGCCATTACACACCTTTCGTGACGAATCCATCTTCTACCTCGACTTCGTAGCCATCACCATCCAGATCTGCTTTTGGACCATACAAGAGCATACAGGTTGTTATGGTTTCATCGCTCTGATTCGCTGAATGATAGAACTTATATAGGCAGTCCAGCACTTTTTTAGTGATAGATAATTTACGGCAATCGTATACAGCTTTGCTTACATCCGAAATCCCAAGGATTTTAGCAACGTTGTCATAAAGCTCGCTGATGCCGCATGTACACTGCTCTTTTGGAATAGAATATCTTTTCTTCATTCATCATCACCCTTTCCAAATAACTTGTTAATCCGACGGAGCATTCTTCTTGTACTCCATACATCTGAGAAATACATAGGTGTATACCAATATTTTTCAGATGAATCGTCCGTAGACATTGGGTCAGTTATTGAGTTACCTATTTTTATAAATCCAGCCAATCCAAGAAGCGAGATTTGGATATAACACATCAGACCAACAATCTCATCAACGTCTTGTGCAACTACTAAAATATGATTCTGGTAGTTCCTCGGTGGATCGCAATGGTCAAGCTGCTTTCGTATCACATGCACACCAGCAATCAAAGTTGCTCCAGAACCGCAGCATGGATCGTTAATCGAAATATAACCATACTGCTCTATTTTTTCTAAAGCATTAGTCGCTACCACTTCAGCCATAAGTTCGCACACATGATATGGCGTGAAGAATTGACCGGCCGAACGATTTCCAAGATCCAACCGCATAAACATTTTTCCGAGAAAATCCTGCTCCTGGTTCTGATCCAGTGCCATAGTTGTGTACGCTGCTAATTCTGGAAATATAGCTTGCTCTTCTTTTGAATACTGACGAATAATTTTAAGATATCGCTTCTCTCTTTGGTCGTAGTTTTTTTGGTCTAAAACATTCGAGATTGAACACGCATGAAGTAAAATATAATCTCTCCACACATCCCATGCTCGATGTCTGTATGTAAGTTTCTGAAAAGATTTTAAGAATTTATTCTCCCAGTCAATTTTCGATTCAGATTTCATAGTTACTTCCGGTGGTTTCTCATCCTTCTTTTTCGTTTCACCGAAAGTTGGTTGCCACTTAGGTGGCGGTTCTTTTGCTTTGAATGCTTTAGGTACCGTAGTCTTGATCTGTGGTTTCGACTTCGGTTTTTTCTTATTCCAAAACATAATTTTTCTCCTTTCATAAAGTAAGAGTGCCGGCTTTGACACCGACACCCTCAAAATATGATTTATGCGAACGGCGGCTCCTCTTCATCCGCATATTTCTCAGCAAACACATCCTCTTCAATCGTGACATACATGGTCTTCAGATATGCCTTGATACCGGATTTTCTGTTTACTTCCCACTTTGACGGGCTGATGACCAGATCAACATTTCTGATCTCAGCATAGTCAAGAGAAGATACAGACTCCTCATCCAGCTTTGTTTTAGCTCTTCTGGTAACCATATATACATTCGGCGGAATATTATCGAACCGAACAGCTACCTGAATATAGTGAAGAGGTTCTTCATCTTCATCTCTCGGTGGAAGGATTCTTACATTCCATCCGTCTTCGCCGAGCTTCTGTGCCTGGTCTGCATCCGGGATCACAACACAGAAATTACGGTTACCAGCTCTGTTGTACTTAGTCTCCTCTCCTCTGAAATTTCTGAACATAATACGAGCATTTTCAATAATCAGCTCATTTACATTTGCTCTTGCCATGATTAAATTCTCCTTTATTTTTTTTTAATTTTCTGGTGGATTCATTGCGTGCTTCATCACAATATCTGAAATATCATAATCAAGGTCACAGTCCATATGGAAGTTATCTTTGTTGAAATGCGGACAGTCGAAGCATGTCCGATATTTATCCTCTCCGCACGGCATCGCCCATGGAACAACACAATCAACATCGGCGTCATTTGCACCAAGCTCTGGAATATACGGATCATCAGACACGAACCACTCGAAGTCACCGTACTGCGAAATAGTTTTTACAGCCTCGTCAACCAGCTTGTCGTAGTAGGATCGGTCAATGCCATCTTCTTTGCCAAGTTCTTTGACCATTTCTGATTCCATCCAACGATAACCTTTGGAACCCGTTGCAGCATAGTAACGACCGCCTTTTTCTCTCATCAGAAGTCCAGCTCCATATCCATCTTTCATCGGACAGAACTGACCAACCTTTCCGATAAAGTGATAGTCGTGTCCTTTTTCGATCAATGGTGTAAGCTTCTGACATGTTGTTTCAAAAGTTGTGTCGAATAAGAGTCCTTTCTTATAGTCGCTCTCTGCCTTACTGAATTCTTTTTCTTCCTTGCTGACATCTGGTAACTCCTCATTCAGATCCAAATATAAAGAGCTGCTCACGGATTTGGTCTCGCACATATCTTCAAATGCGATTTCTTCTCTGCTAAACAGCTTCTTAAATACATATGGAATCTGGAACTGAGTACCTGTCGCAGTCCATTTTCCGCCTTTCTTTTTGTTGTCTCCAGGTATGTAACCATACATCTTCTGGCATTCTTCTGCTGATTTGTACTTTGCAATATATACGGCATCGTTGACCAAACACATACGATCGTATGTAGCCTCGTGTTCAAATGTGTATCCATATCTCTCGCCAAAATCCATAACAAACTGAATAATCTCCGGCGTTGCATCCGGGATCTTAATAGAGTCTGTCTTAATATGAGCAACCTGGAATCCACGCTTCAGAACCTCGTTCTTAAGATCGATCATGAATAATGCTCCACGTTTTGCCACGATGTTATCGATGTTTCTTGGATCACGGAACGGATTATCAAAGGACGCAGATGTAAGACCATATACTGAATTGATAGCCGTCTTAAGTGCGTTAGCGAGATCCTTTGATGTCATTTCACCGTCGATAACTCTCTGAATATACGGAGTAAGCTTGCCATCCAGCATGGTATTAACAATATCCCAAGCCTCATGCTTAATGCTTACACGACCCTCAACAATATCGCGGAACGCCTTCGTAAATCTCGGTCCAAACAGGACCTCAGCAATAGCACTATGCGGATGCATTGATGAAATATCCAGAAGTGCTGCATTTCCATACATTCCAGGAACGCCCTGAGCAAATCCGCCCTCGCCCACTTCTTCTCCACGATATGTGGATTTTCCATGGTCAAATACATACCCAGGAAAATATGGAAGAATGCTGTGAGCTTCGAATGGAACCTCATCCTTATCATTGTACTTCCAACCATAGTGAGGTTCTTCCATCATCTTAGGGCAGGCTTCCTTAAGGAAGTCCATACTCTCTTTATCCAGCGACTCTACCGGCTCTGCCAGATTTCTGTAATGGAATTCTGACTGTGGTTTCCGGTTGGTTCCAAATATAATTCTGGTTGTAAGAGAGTTTGTAGTATCATTAACAGTCATCTCTGCTAAATCTGCCAGAATCTGTCGTGCTGTCCAGTCAGCCTCAAGATAATTAAAGGCCGCCTCAGTAGCAATAACATCGTTATCACAATACTCAGCGACCTTAATCCAAAGCTCTTCCGGAACCGGTTGGTCCCATGGAAGACCAAGCTCCTGGTGATGCGTTCCAGCTTTGATGATTCTTATTTTTTCATCGGAGAATCCTTTTTTCTTGAGATCGTCATCGGTAAGGTTTCCCATCTCGATTTCCAATTTCTTAAGACTCTTCTTATTACCAGCCGAAGCGAAATCGTACACATCCGTATAGGATACGTTATATGCCTCTCCAAAGAAACAGTTTGGACTTCCGTTAATGATTTTCTGCGAAAGGTTATAGAGCTGTTCGTTTGTATAACCCATTAACCTTGCATACAGAATATGGTTATCATATCTCCGACAGTTGAAGCCAACCAGTCTGAACCGCATCAGCTCCTCGATCTCACTCGGAGACGGGTTGATCATTCTTACAACAGGCTTTCCCTCGCCCTCGATTTTCCAGTTTACAAGGAATAAGTTTGGAAAAACCTCAATATCATAGAATACCAGCTTTGCGTCATCATTTTTAACCGCTGTGGACGGATCTGCGGATTTAAACTGCATTTTGTTGACCAACTTAATACAGTAATCTGCCTGATGAGTGCTATTTGCTGCAAATGCTAATACTGCATTGCGCATGTCTGTTACGTCGTACTTCAAATCGCTTCCATACGCATCTTCCAGTATCTTGTAGATAAAATCGATACTGGGCTTAGTTCCCGGATGTATCTCTTTATTAAGATTCCGTTTAATCAGTGTTCTAAGCCCTTTCTCGCTCTTAATCGCTTCAAAATTTACCATTTTTTGTTCTCCTTTCAGCGGTAAACCGGAGCTAATTGTTGCGATAGGCAAATGGTTACACTTTGACAGCATACGCCGCAAAGAGCTTTTGCCCGTGAACACCTTAACTTCAACATGGTCGTCATACACTCTGCTAAGCTGTGTCGGATCGCCGGTATAAATATAATGAAGATGTATACCTTGTCCAGATTTACTAAGCTCAGCATAGGTCGGAGGCCACTTGCTTGCTTCTGCTAAATTCTTTTCAAATGACTTGTTTCCAGATTCGTCTGGAATGTCAAAGTCGATCACAATATGATTCTCTGGAACTTTCACATAATGGAGTTTTTTTGTATCAATTCCAGATAATTTCGTGCGAACAGAATCCCATTTTTTCTGAGGTGTTTCGTTTTCCGAAGCATACTGCGCGGGGCATTCCGAACACACATCATCAAATATAGATTCAGTGCTATCGAATTGGATCAGTGCCGGTTTGACTACTTCCGGCTTTTCCTCTACAGTCTCCTCTTCAAATTTTTCTGTTCTGAACCCAATGTAATAACTTCTAACACGGGTTCCATCATCCAGATTGAACCGTTCCTGAAAATCATGAAAATAGTTTTTAAGTTCCTCTTTAAATATCCTCTGCGAGAACGGGAATCCAACCTTGGCATCGTCACAGTAAGTTTTGTACATCTCCCATGCAGCTTTCAGAGTTGTCCCGTTTTCTTTCTTAAATACATGGTACGAATCGATGATAAAGTTGTAAAAATCATTAGATGCTCCAAGCATCGTGATCGGAATATAATCGTCATAACGACCGGGATTGCTCAAATATACTTCCTGGCAATGATAAGCGATAGCTCCCAACTCGAATTCTACCTGCTTCACAATCGTTTTGTACTCTTTTGGATTCAGCTTATTTCCAGACGGCGATACATCGATCAGTCTTCGAATCAGACCAGACTTCGCATCTGTAATCTTGACCGGCTTATTCGTTCCCATAAACAGGAAACATTTGAACCGGTTTGAGTATGTGGATTTGAATTTTTCATTCACAGTCATCAACTCATGAGATACTAAACTGTTTAATCTAGTGTTGTCCTCAATTCTCGACAAATCGCCATCGTGTTGAATAGCAACCAGAGGGTTTGTTTTAAATGCTTCCAATGCAAATGAATTGCTGGAAGATCCAAGTGCTTTTGCGTCAAATACAGAATAGTATCCGTCGAAAAGCTGCTGAATAATGTTAAGAACTGTGGATTTACCTGTTCCAGCAGCTCCGTATAAAACCATAAATTTTTGCAGTTTTTTGGATTCTCCAGATACGATTGACCCTATAGCCCATTCAATTTTTGTCCGCTCTTCTTCTGAATATAAAGTAGACATCAATTTCTCATAGGCAGACAAATCGCCAGCTTCAAGCGGGTAATTCAACTTTTTGCTGGCGTAGTCTTTTTTATTAGTTTCTGTATTGGAAAATATAAGTTTGTCGTCCAACGTATGAAAGCTGTCCCTCATCTGTTTCTGACAATACTTATGCCATGAGTCGATCATACCCGACTCGGCATCCCACATATGCAGGACTTTAATATCGGAGTTAAAACGCTGGCGGTTCTCCTCAGCATATCTATCCAGTTCGCGGTCAATGAGCTGCAAGGCATCTTGCTCGTCCGTAGACCATAAACCACGTTCCTCAATCCAGATAGCATAGAAATCACCACCTCGAATCATTAGATCAGTGCTTTTTTTAATAATGAACTTTGGATAGATTTCTATTACTCCACGTTTCGTTGAACGTGTTGAAATCACCATAAAGTCGATCATCGCATTTTTTACTCTCCTTCCGGACGCTTAAGTTCCTCAATTTCCTTTTCCAGTTTTCTGATGCGCAATGCCTGATCCTTCTGCTCGATTTTCATAACAACCAGATTTGCAGTTGTCAAGGCAGCAAAGATTGTAATCTGTTTATTGAAGCTCCGCTGTTTACTGACTGCCCTTGTGACAACATCCAGTCTTTTTTCCGATGACCGTAAACTGCTGAAAATATAAGTAAGCATTTCACCCATTATTTCTTACCTCCTTTTAATCCATTCATGAAGCTTTCAACAGTCTCAAACCGCCAATTTCCTTCATTGTTGAATGTAAATATAAATTCCTGATGGTTCTTCTGACGGATGCGAATACTGTTCTTTCCGTTCTGGAACCAGCTCTCCACTTTATCCCCAGCATACTGAGGAAAATATAACTCGAACCACTTATATACTTCGCTATGGCTCATAACGTCCTCCTATCTGACATTGTCGAGATACCAGTTAGCTTGATACCAGATCTCAATATCTCTCATGTCATATCTGCAATGCTCGATTGTGAATAAACCACCCTTGCCATCCCGTTCGTAGTCACGATTAAGGAATCGCCGAATAACATCGATGGCATAAGCCTTGTCAAATTTGGAATCATCCATAGAACCTAAACCAAGACTCACAATCATATCCCAAAACCACTGACCGGTTCGGTTACCGATGTCCGGATCATCCATGATGTGCTCTTCTAAGCGTATAGCAAGGGCAATAATCATTTCTAAAACACTGCACGGACGATTATCCAAATAACTTGCAATCATATTATCCCGGTATCCTTGCTCGTTTCCGAATCTATATCGAAGATCAATTCCATCGTCATAGCGGTTGCCATCAAGAGTAATCGTATACGTGAAATCTGTATCGTGAAGCAAAGATAACAGCTTACGATACGACAAACCTCGCGAATATTCATCGTCACATACGAGCTGGTACATCCAGTCAAAATATGCATTGTTCAGCTCATCCCGTGTCATCATACCTCCATCTGATGCGGCATATCTTCTACTACTTCAGAATAGGTCCTCTGATCAAGGAGAATTTCGTAATCGCACTTTCTTGCATCGTTACGAACAAAGACTGAGTCATCCTCATACTCTCCAAAATGATTCAAAGAATCAATTCCAACAGCATCTTCCACATCCTCAATTACTTCATCATTTTCATCAGCCAACACACCATCTGCATAGTAGGTAAGACTAATCTGTTCATGCTCTTCATTATCGCCAAATTGCTCCGGCGGAATCACATACGGACCGGCTTCAGAAACAGGCTTTTCTTCCTCATCCGACCCAAAATCGGAATATCTGGTATACCCTTCTTTTTCTAATCGTCTTACATACTCTTTGAGATCCGGTTTTTCTTTGTCTGCATCTTTAATACCTTCAGCAACAGTCTTTTTTACAGACTGATCTTTTAATTCCTGCTCACGTCTTGAGAAAACCTCCTTTACAGAGTCAATTTCTTCCTGCGCAAGAGCTTCGTATTTATCTTTAAGCAGATACCATGTCACTATCGAACCAGTCACAGTGCCGATGATAAATGCCAAAGAAAACAGAGCTTTATTACTCATCTTCGTCCTCCTCGTTCTGAATTGTCATAACAGTGAGAGCAAGCCCACCAAAAAGTAAAGAGGCACTCAACAGAATGCCTCCTGTGATATGTCTTTTTCTCTTAGTATCCAGTATGTAATCCATCATGGATATAAAATTTCCAATGCCATCCATCAGTGATGCTCCTTTCCGCCCATAAGAACGGCTAGACCACTAACAAAGCAAATGCCAGCAAATGCTGAAAATGTTAATCCCATGAAACCTGTCATAGTTTAGGACTCCTTTCTATTCATAACTTGAAAAATAATGATTACCTACTTGAAACATTGGTGCTCCGTATTTTCCATATCCGCCAGCAGTGAAGAATATCGTATCCACATTGGTTCTGGATTGCAGTTCCTCTTCAACTAACTGGCAAATATCATCGTCCACAAAACACTTATCGACTCTCCCATTCCACATGGATGAAAACTGATTTGCCTGATATATAACGCCATGCACTGTATCCGGGAAATATACAGAATCTACACGATTTAAGATGGTGTCGATCACTAATCGTTTTCCTTCCTCGCATTCGCCCTCAGCTTCTGCCATAGTTACAAGAGCGATTAGCTCAATATCTTCCTGCGGCAATAGCGTATCCTCCACATACTCTTCGATTTCAACTGCCGACACCGTTTCCTCTAAGGGTTGCTCAGAAATAATTACAATAGGATCAATAGGTTCAGCTTTTAAAGTCGGCTGCATTTCGATATACTCGTACTGATTTACCCGTTCTGCTGAGCAGACAAAACCTGTGCAAATAATCGCAAATACGCAAAGAGTAGGAAGGATTACCATACGAATACAATTTCGCATATGTATCCTCCTCACAAAATTAGATCAGATCGAGAATCGGTCCGTCTACATTGAACTCCATAAGAATAGCTTTCTCGTAACCGCCATCCTCAGTTTCACGGTTGGTTTCCAGAATACCGAAATCAACGAAGTTGTCGCCGTTTTCATTTCCCTCCGGTTTATAAATCCAACCAACAGTCTGGCTCATCTTAGTACGCTTAATACCGAGCTGATCGTATACATCGCTAAGGAATAAATATCCATTAGCCTTGAGCTTGTCGTTTGCCAGATTCTGCTGAGAACGCAGATACATAAGGTTGTAATCCATATTGGATTCGTACGCCTCACAAGTATCGTCAAAGAAACGGGCATAATCGTTCGTAGAAGGTGCTGCTACATCTACGGTAGACTTCACCTTTTTCTCTTTACCACTGTCTGGATCAGTTACAGTTTCCTCAAATTTCTTTGCTTTGATGTTGTAGCGAAGTTCTTTATCAACCTCCGCGCCAAAGCGCTCAACCACCCGATTTCTGTACTCCTTGAAAGTCTTATCCACAGTTGCATAAGCGGCTGCCAGTGCTACATTTCTCTTCTTGAGAATATTGTGAGATGCAACAATACTTGCGATAGATAATGTTCCAAGAGCAACAGCAGGAGCATAGAGCTTAGCGACTTTTACACCAGCCTGTACATAAACGATAGTCAAATCTTTCTTTGCGTCGTCCTTAGAATACTCCGCCGCCAGTTCCTCATTTTCAGCACATTTATGAATGGCATCAATATCTTTCTTGGACTTCTCCAATACGCTGTCCAACTTAGTTGTTGCATGGCAAGCCATAACAGCACTTGCAACAGTGCCAACAACACCAGCCACTACCAGAATCTCAGGGCTATGCTTCTTAAGTTTCACACTTACTTTGCTGAAGGTCGTGGAAACGTTCTTAATGATTTCTTCTTTCTTCATATCAGTTATTCTCCTCTTCAATTTTTTCTTTCTTCTCTAAATAATCGATCAAGTGCTGCGTGTACCACATGATCTTTTTCAAATCCTGAATGCCGTTTTTATTTTTCCAGCGGCACGCATACTTGATAATGTTACCAGTATCGGTCGCTTCGATACCTTTTAAATCGAAAGTGAATGCCTCAATAACATCGATCACTTCCAAACCTGTTTCTGACTGATAATGGCTCGGATGAGACACCATTTTATCATCTGATTCGTACATAAATATCCCTCCTAGTTCAACGGTAATGCCTTCGGAAGTTTAATCATGTATCCGTCTCTTACACGAATTACAGATGCATTCCGAATATCGGTCCAACCGTATTTATTGTCTGTATAGTTGCCAGAAACACCAACCAGATCATAGAAGTCAGCGACACTAACTACCTGGTATGTAGCAATAAGCTCGTCCATTCTTTCCAGGACATCTTCTGCTTCGCCACGAGATTCCAGAATGATATCATCGTAATCGTATCCAGTTCGTGTTCTTGATACGTTTCCCGAATCTCGTCGATCCCGATCGTCATAATACTTACGGTAAGAAATCTTGGATGACGTTGACGATCTCCCGCCCCTTGAGTTTCCGCTAACACCAAGGAATGCTCTGACAGCATCCAAGATAATGTCTTTTACGGCCGGAACCACGATGTCTTCAAAAATATAGCTTTTTACATCGTCTACATCTTCCGGGACAAATACGTTTGTAATCTTCTGAAGACCATTCTTTTTCTTCGATTTGACAGAACCACTGACAACCTTTTCAACTCTTTTCTCCGGAATATCATCATTCTGATTCTGTCGTGATTTATGGGAATTGGATTTGTATTCCTCCATCTCTAAATCTCCTTTCAATTAATCGTTACCACTTTTCCAGGGAGGGTTATCCTCGTACTTGGAATACGGTTTGTTTTCTTCTTAAACTGATACACCAGATTACTCCTGGCTTTCTTTTCGGATGCCGCGTATGTAGAACCCTGCCATCTATTCGCAACGCAGGTATCAAACTCCATAACCGGTCCATCATACATATACTGATTCATAGGACACCTCCCTTAAAAAGCAAAAGGGAAAGCACCCTGTTATAGGTACTCTCCCTCTGTCTGAATCATCGATTCAATTCTTATTCAGAATCCTCTTCTGTCTCTTCATCGATATCCGTAAACTCTCCGTCGACGATATCGCTATTCGGCTGAGTTACAACCGTCTTACGATTCTCACGCCAGTTCTTGAATTTTGCTGCTGCCGGAACGACTACGAATTTGTAGGTTAATGCACCTGCAATCATAGCCAATCCGATAGTTGTTGCTTTCTTCATACCGCCGTTAGAAGCCGCCTTCACGATCCCCTCAGTAGTTGTTTCGATAACCTCTTCGTTGTTGTTCATGATTTCGTTGTTCTCCATAATATGTTCTCCTTTCAGATTTGAAATATGTGGTTCTTCCATAATAGTGTTTGTAAATTCTGCGAACCTTACATTAAGCCACGGAAGTCATACCTCGGACCATAGCCATAATCAATAACCAGACAAGGTGTTCCATCCGTAGCAAGCTGGGAACTAAATCTCAGGTCGATATATCCATTATCAATATTCCAGCCAAGATCATCGCCAAGCTTAATAGGCTCTAATCCGACCTCATAATAGAAATCATTAAGTGAAATATACATTTCATCTCGCATTTGACGATTTAATTCATTCTCAGCCTTTTTCAATTTGTCGATATCCGACTTAAAATATCTTCCAGATACAGCATCGAAACATAAGGTATCGCCTTTTGCTGTGACGATAATTTCTTTGTTTTCAACTGGATTTTTCTCAAGACGTTCCTTAGCAACGGCATCCATCACAGTCTGTTCCTTTTTCTCGCCGATTGTTTCTACCACTTTTTTCTGATAATCTCTCAATGTCGATTCGGAAATGGTATACGCTGCTGTCAGTGCTGCATTTCTTCTGGCATTAACAGAACTTGCTCCTATAAGGCAAGCTACTGATACTGTTCCAGTAACTGCCGCGGGAATATAGCACTTCCAAGAAGTTTTAATGGTGTCGATTGGTTCCAGTTTCTCAGTGTGTCGACGACGTTTTTCCTCATCTAATAATTGGATTGCTTTAGGGGTGGCTCGTACAGCCATTACGGTAGTTGTCACCATTCCAGCAATTCCAACTCCTGTGAGGATTTCGGGACTATGCTTTACTGTAGCTGTTTTTACACTTCTACAGATCTTAGTTAAATTTGGTTTCTGCATTTCAGTCTATCCTCCATAAAATATAAACGGGGCACAAGGCCCCGCGATTTATCTAACCAACCAGAACTCCGGACGAACTCCAACAGAGTCCGAAGCGGAGTTGCAGTAAGTCAGGCCATAGTTGCCCACAACGGCAAAGAGAGCCGAAGAAAATTCCTTCTTGGTAGCATTTCGGAGCCAACCACACGCACAATTGTTGTTGTAATAAGCAACACGGTTTCGTCTCTGTTTCATGAGTGGTAACTGCTCATCGTCATCAGGCTCGATATGTTCTTTATCCCAGTTGTCGCCCCATCCGCAGATTTCACCAAGCGTAGGAATAGTCAGCCCAGTCATGTGATTTCTTAACACTTCCGGAAACATTTTAAACAGATCATTTTCAATCCATTTTTTAAGATCGGATTTTTCATATCCACCCTCGTTGCTTCCGTTTTCGTTCATCGGGCGTTTTGCGATATAATCATCGAACAAGAATAATACCCTATCGCCTTTTACCATCTGTACGGTTGCCGTGAATGTTCCGAGATCTCCTAAAGGAATCTCAATCTGATCACCGACGGCAATGTCGTTCGGAAGAATCGAGCTAGTTCCAAACAGGGTGCTAAAAATCTCAGCTATAATTTCAGCATCGGCTTTGCAATATTCCTCACATGCCTTGGTTGCTTCTTTATTTGCACTGAGATTGATATACTTTCTATACATTCTCTCTACAGTTGGAATGTCAACACCTTTCTCGGTTAAGCTGATAATTTCCTCTCCTAAAGTCATTTCTCTCGTACACATAGTGCGTTCTCCTTTCAGAATATAAAAATTTATTTTGGTACCTATGAAATTAGCAGGTCTATAATCCACTCAAGCATGTCTTTTGCACAAGAAAAAACATAACTTGTCCTAGGATTCACACATGAATATGAATCACATTCGTCTCGAAACGATTCAATCACGATCAGCGGTGGTATCTCTGGATGTTTGCAGAGTCGTATTAACACTTCTCTTCCAGCCCATCTCATATAACTCGCCTGCTCGAAGTCATAACCACGCTGAATTATTGGCATCGTTGCAATAGCATAACGGACAGTATAAATGGCTCTTTCAGTCGGTGATTCCATTTGTCTCCTCCAAAAGAAAAAGCGAAAGAGTCTTGTTAGGACTCCTCCGCTTCATCTTTGTCTCTCCGGGCAAGTGCTTCACTGACCTTTTCTTCAATTTTTTCATCCATTTTCTGTTCATTCACCCAATCAGTGATAAGGTTTACACCTACACCGATTACGGTTACTGCTACTCCAATAGCCTTAATCCATTTACTTTTATTATTCATTATGACACTCTCCTTTCATAATACAGCTTGCGATTTATGCGAAGTTAATCTTCATCGGTTTCTAATTGTGGACTATAGACAAAATCAATCACATAAACTTCCAGCCCATCTTCTAAAATGGTCTTATGATGATTGAAATCAATCCAAGCAAGTCCATCGGAATATATCCAATGCCATCCCAATTCATCTCCGCCAGGAATAGTAGGCATTCCTAAAAAATTATAAAAATCATTCACGTATACTGAAGCACCCAAACACCAATTACGATTAAGATGGTACTCAGCTTCCAACACCTGTGCGACCGTACTTTCGAAATATCGTTTGGAAAACGAATCGTAAAACAATCTAACATCTTCGGGATTACGTTCGTCAAAAGCTAATGACGTGTTATCGCATAACCCACATGCTGATACATAAGTGTTCTCGGCTTTTTCGACCATAATCGAATCTATAATCTTCTGGTGTGCTTCTTCCCCATACAGTTCTTTAAGCTTGTCTTTATAGTCCTGATATGATGAGTTCAACAAAGCATACGCACTCGAAATTGATGCCTGCTGCCGCTTATTCAGCACATTCGCTCCAAATATGCATAATATAGTTGCGGTTCCGCTGATTGCTGCCGGAATATAGCAGACCCATGCCGATCTAACCGCTTCGAGCTTGCTATAAGCCTCCGGATCACCATCGTGATTTACTTTGCTGTCGGCTCTAATTTTACGAAGAGCTTTCGGTGTTGCATGTACAGCCAATACTGATGTTACAATAACACCAGCCGCACCAAGTCCAGACAATATTGTCGGTGATGCTTTTCTCAGATAGATTTTTGACCTCTGAGCGAGTCTTTGAAGATTTGGTTTCTTCATCATGTTCTCCTTTCGTTTTTATTTCATAGCACGTAATAAATCCAGGACATCTGTGGATATGTCCACTGCTACTGAAAACATAAAATTGTTATCCGGATTGATTTTTGAAAACTGATTCATCATTCGCTGGAAGTTGCCAACAAATATGATGAAATCCTCAACCGATCCAGATTTCTTTGGATAGAGTCTACCGACGATGTATCTTTTCAACTCATCAATAGCCCATACCGAATAGCTCGATTTTTCAAGCTCTTTCTTCCATTTCCAACCGAATGGAAACCACGCATCCATCTGATACGTATCGCATAACAATAAGTCAAGTTGTTCGATAGACATCCGTTCTCTCCTTTCTGCAAAAATAAAAGAGAAACAGGATGGACTCGAACCATCGACTTCGGGACTTTAATCGTCTCGCGCTCTACCACTGAGCTACTGTCTCTCATAATACGCCTTGTAAATTTTGCGAAGGAAAAAGAAAGAGGCGTTGTATTCGCCCCTCTCGGTTAATTTAAACCAATGCTCTTTAATATGCTCATCAGCTCGTCTTTATCGAGTTCTGCATCTACATCCAGATGAAGATGAGTCTTTCCATCACTTATAGTGGTGATAGCCTCGTTCAACTGAATATCAATGTTGTATCCAGTTTTCTTGCGTATTACCATCTTTATTGCTTTAGAAATAATTCCCCTCGTGAATTTCGATACTATTCTCATTTCGTCCATGCTCCTTTTACTCCTTTCAAAGCTTCTGTTTTTCATAAAAGGAACTGTTATTTTTGCGAAAAAGAAGAGACGTTGTTAGCGTCTCCGTCTCTTTTGGATATGTAACTCATAAATCCCCAAGGTCAGCACAATAGTTGCTACTATTATACCTAAGATGGCAACGATCATACCGACCGCACTCAAAAATATCCACGCCAACAAAGCTCCGACAATACTAATCAGTAAAATCGAACTTGCCGTGGCGAAATACTTAAGAACACCAATCGCATAATCAGTTACTTTTCCGATAGATACATAAGTTTCAATCATTTTTCGTTCTCCTTTATATGAACTTATTTAGTTCCTTTTCCATAAAAGTCTTTGTAAAAAGTGCGTTCAAATCTCACGTCTATCGAAACATGTTTCCCATCGTTGACGCTGTATTGGCTTCATTTTTAATGCCCACATTATTTGTCTTATAGTGACCGTCGGATATAGTCCGTCCGTACACTCCCCGGAGCGGCTATCAAAATATTCCTTGAATTTTGGATGTAAATACAAAGAGTCAGTCAGCCACGAATCAACCTCGGTCCAATATGTACTTTTTGTATCTGCACTAAATCGCTGCTGAATCACTGCGAGACCTTTATTCCCTATCGTAAATAGGGTGCAACGATCATACACAGGATGATTACAAATATAAAGTTCACCGTACATCGACAAATAGATGTCTGGCTTTTGATAATGGTACCGCATTTATATCTCCTCATAGCAAAAAGAAAAGAGCCTTAGATTTCTCTAAGACCCCTCTCGTTTTAGCTAATATTCAAACTTATTTGTCTTCATCGGCAACGCCTAAGACGTCTTCTCTGGTTGGGTATACGTTTTCGTACTTTTCATCCCCTTCACAGCCATACTCATCTAAATCAATGCTGTGACCACAGTGCGGACACACCAAGGTATCCTCCCACTCGTCTTCAAACTCCATTACACTCCCACACTCAGAGCAAATATATCTTCCGCTCGTCATTGCCTTAATCTGCTTTTCGTTAAAAATACTCATGCTAAAATCTCCTTTCAAATTGTACGATCGTCACACTCGTATATTAAGTATAACGACCATAGTTAATCTGTTCAAGAGATAAAGCTTTATTCTCTCATAAAGAGCCATGTATTTTTCACGCAAAAATGAAAAGGAGATGTAACTAAATCACATCTCCCAAAGCTCCATTACCATTCTACGATAACAATTCGATTCTCTTTGCAGAAGAATACGTCAATTACTATATCAGCTTTTAAATCTGATTGATCGATATGATACTCAAACCTTGTTTTTCTGTCGTTTCCATTCTTTACAATTTGACTTTGAATCGATGGTTCTCCACCGTCATCACAGTTATTATCCATAATGGTTACGATTCGTTTTTGCAAGTAATCACTCTCTTCAAACATGACTGTAAACTGCCATAAATAATCTTCCTCCTTTCCACATGGTACACTTGCCGTTATCATGTCTGTTGTCTTAGGAACTTCGATATAGATTTTACTCATATTTAAAACTCTCCTTTCCATAATAGAGATTGTAAAATACACGTAGAAAAACGAAGAGGACATGCATCACACACGTCCCCAACGTTTCAGAATTTCCTCTCTATTTCTTTGTAGGTCTAAAACGGTTGATTAACCCTTTGAATGTTGAAGATGTGAAGGTTCCAGTTTCTTCAAACTTAAATCCTTTATTCATCCAGATACCATAGCACATCAACGGAATCAATAATTCTGCCGCTGCGATACCAACTCTGAAATATCGATCCTTAACCTGCTCTGCGATCTGCCGCTCTTTGAAGTCGCCATCTTTTGTAACGGACTCGCCGTCCATAATACGCCGATTGTATTTCTCGTCAGCATCCCACACGCTCTTGTTCTCTTCAATTCTCAGCTTGTAAAGCTTCGTCAGATCATCAATCGCTGTTGATTTCTCTTTGGTTCCGGACTGCAAATCAGATAAAGCCTTAATCTGTGCTGCAATCTCCTCATTTAATAATTCTTCGATGTTTTTTTCTTCCATTTTGTTCTCCTTTCAAATAATTATTAGGTTCATTCCATAATAGAGAGTGTTATTTATGCGAAATATAGTTTTTCAACTCTACTCGCAGCTGTACGTAACGCTGTTTATAAATTGCATCCGCACCAGAACGATCCAACTCGAGAAATAAATAAGGTCCGCTATCTGGATCTGATTCATCGACCCTAAGCGAACCAACTGGCTTTTCTCTGAATATAAATCGCGATACAAGCATTCCGATAACAACACCGATCAGTAATACGATTATCAAACTCATGGTTTCCTCCTTTCAAAAAGTTTTCTGAAAATCACCATCCGGCAATTTTTCAAATATCAAATTAGCATGTTTTCCGGTAACCTTCGTCCTGTTTTCTAATCTAGGATAAAAATAAAAGAGAGAATGTGTATCTAACCACCAAACTGTCAGCCCCTTTTAATGCCTCCCACCTGGATAGGTAATACACAACCCATAGCCATTAGTCATTTAGTAGTTTTATTCTCTCATAATATGCTTTGTAAATTTTGCGAACTATTTCCTTTCTCGATTCAGCAGCCAAAAGAATCGTCTGTATAATTCGTAATAAGTATCTTTGCAACACGGTATCCCTAATCTAACTTTCAAAATATCATAGGACCAGCCCTCGGTGACAGCTTTTAAAATATATGGAGCTAATTGTTGATCTGTCTGCTCAGCCACCCTTTCGATCATATCGGTTCGCTCTGAATAATACGCACGTGCTATTCCGACTTTCGCTGTCGGATCGCCAAGCGTGCTGGTTACTATGAACATCGCCCACTCTGCTGGTTTACTGCTGAAACTATTGAGCGATGCATAAGCCTTTCTCCAAATCGGGTATTGAAGACAGAAGTGTTTTAATTCGTAGTAGCGATGTTTCTCAATCCAATAAGGATTTTTTTCGGATAATTCCGGTCTGATTGTGGTTGCCATAATGTATTTCCTCCTTGTGAATTCTATTCTAGGTTAGAAATAAACAATAGTAAAAACAACCTCAGTGGAATGACCGCAAAAAAGAAAGAGCCGCTGTTAGCGACCCATTCTCATATTCTTAAATCTAATTCTCTGTAGTTGAATACGCATGTCAGATATTTCTTTTCTGATAGTTTCAACTTTCTGGTATTCATATCCTTTACATCTGAACATCATGTCCTCGAAATAAAGAATTTTACTCTCCAATCTTTGTTCTTCACTACTCATACTGCACCTCCATAAAATATGTATTCATTTCATAAAGGGAGTTGTATATTTTGCGTTTTCCATCTAATCATCGTTAATTCGCAAGGATAATCTTCGAAACCAACGGTATCGCAAGTTATTAAACCTTCTATAACCCCGTCTATAATTTCTGATTCGTATTGTTTATATGGGTAAATATAATCCGGCAAGTATCTCCGAATGCATCTACAACCAACACATTGATACCGTGGTACTATGATCCATCTGCTTTTTCGACTCTTAGTGCGTACAATTCTACGAACACTATCATAATATTTAAGTTTGTCCCCGCACATCAAACAATTACCGACAGTCATATAGAAAATTCCTTTACCTGTTTTCTTTAGGATATATGAACATCGGTAACAATTCAATATTTGGGTAGACATAAAAATACGCCCAGATGACCAGGCGTAAAATTATAAGCAATGTTCTACTGTACCATTTTCTGTACCATTTTTGAATATAAAGACGCTTTCAGATGACTTCAGACGAAATAATCGGTTTCAAAAAATCCAGTAAAATCAACGGTTTGAAGCTTGATGAAACTTGTCGAACTCCGAATAGCTATTTCAAGAGGTGAGTGCTAATATTTTGTGAAGAAATTGTGAACTGTGGATGGAAGGTAATCTGCGCTGATAATCTCCTCTTATTCTCCGAGCAGCAGCTCCCTGACTCTCTCCATGTCCATTCCATCTAACACAAAGTCTGCATCCGGCATGACCTTCCGTTTTTTTTCAGTGCCATCCGGTAATATGACGGTCTCTTCCGGCAGCTTTGGAGAAATGTTCGAATGAATATAAAAGGTATCGAGTCCGACACTCTTAGCTCCTGCGATATCGCTTATGCCATCGTTTCCAATCATGACGCTTTTTGTTATATCAAGATTATATTTATCAATCAATAATTGAAAAAATCTGCTGTCCGGTTTTTTTACCCCACAGGTTGAAGAGATAAAAATATCGTCAAAATACTTTGCGATTCCAAGCGTGTGCATCTCATACTCTGTAAAAATGCGCTGTGCATTCGAAAGCAGATAAATCTTTTTGCCCTTCTTTTTTAATGCTTCTAACAAATCTGTCACTCCATCATAGAGTTTTACATAATCGGTAGAGAGAATCCGGAAGAACTGCCCTGCATGAACGGCAAGTGTAGGATCTGCCTTCACGCCTTTTTCCTCAAAAAGCTTCTGAAAGACCTCTTCAATCTGAACTTCCGGATGTGCTTCATGAGCATCATCTTTTTTCTCAGATTTCATCTTAGACTCCTCGCCTGCAATGATTGCAGCATATCTTTCTTTCAATTCTTCCGATGAATAATCGGCGTCATAATAGCCATAAAAAAGCGCCAGCTTTTTCCATACCAGAGGATCATTCTCCTCGGTATGGATATCAGCCAGCGTTCCATATAAATCAAAAATATAATTATCGTAAGCTTTCACGTTATTATGCCTCCTGCTTTGTAAGTTCGATCAACTGCTGCATACGATCCGTGATCTTGTTCAGTACATCCGAATTATCTTCCTGTGCACTCATTGTCTCATTTGCGTGTGCAGATACCTCCTCTGAGATTGCCGAGATTGTTTCAATCGAATGCACGATCTGTTCATTTGCAGTTTTCAATTCCTCAATATTGCTGTTTAACTGCTCCATGTTGCCCTGGATATCAAGCGTATTGCTCTGGATATCCGAAAAATTATTGGCAGTATTCTCTGTGGACTGTTTTTCCTCATTAATTGCACCTATCATCTCGCGCACCACCGAAACCACCTCGCTGATCGCATTGGAAATATTCTCGATCAACTCTGTAATATGTACCGTTGCCTCTTTGGTCTGTGTTGCCATACCGGAAATCTCTGTCGCAACAACAGAGAATCCTCTTCCTGCCTCACCTGCTCTTGCCGCCTCAATACTTGCATTTAAAGCTAAAAGGCTTGTCTGCGAGGTAATACCGGAGATCAGCTCCACGATGGAATGCATCTCTTCAATGTATTTGTCTAATGTCTCTAGCTGTCCTGCAACGCTGTCACCTTTTTCTACGGAATGATCTACCTGTGATACAAGCACATCCATATCTTTTCCTGCGCTCTCAAGTACCTGCAAAGTCTGCTGCATACTCTGGTTAATGCGTTCCGCAACACTGCTGACCATCTCAACTTTCTGCTGGATTGCTTCTGTCTGCTGCATCTGTGTCTGCACAGCGTTTGCGGTTTCCGTCGTACCACTGCCAACCTCTGACATTGCATCTTTGGTCAATTTAGAAGCACTGTTGAGGTTCTCAACTTTTCCATAGATATCTTCCATTCCACTCTGCATCTGTTGTGACATATTGGAAATATCGGACAGCAAAAGCTCTGTCTTGCTCTGCGCTTCCTTAATATTCTCCATTTTCTGCTGATTGTTTGCATTCGATGTCTGCGCTGCATAGATAGAATACACTGCGACAAGTATCATGGCTGTCACCTGCACGATTGCCTCATCGCTGCCCTGATAACCGAACTTTCCGGTAAAAGCTCCACCAATCGTCATGATCAGGCTTAAGATAACCGTTCCTATATTGATCTGCACGGAAAATTTTACATCATTAAATACACTTACAAGTAAAATCATCGGTATGACAAGCACATAAATGTTCGCTTCCTCGGTCGTCAGCACCATGAAGGAATACGTAATGGCAAATCCGATTCCTACCGTGTGTTTGATCATACCTGTCTCTCTGTCCCTGAAAAAGAAAAACTGTCCCAGCATGACCGGGATCAGTGCCAATGCCGTGATCACCAGAAAATATCCAAGACTCCGCTCTCCCCTGATAAATCTGCACGCATAAAAGACAACCACGATCAACGCTTCTATGGTATGCCCTGTCAATGCGGTTCTGTTATTCCTCTGTGTATCACTGATCTGTGTTCCATTCATCTGCTCTTGTACTCCCTCTCTCCTGACGCTCTGTCAGTCTGCTATCACTGCCGGTTATTGTTTGAGTTTCCTCCTTTCACTATATCATTGATGGTTTCGCTCTTCAAGATTTTCTTTCCGGCAAATGACGTTATAACTCCAGTTTTGCCCGGAGTTTTGCAAGGATTTTACGCTCATTCCGGCTGATCTGCACCTGTGTCACTGCAAGTATTCCTGCCACCTCGCACTGCGTTTTATTTTCAAAATACCGCAGCCGGATGATCTGCTGTTCTGTCTCGTCGAGCGTATCCATCAGCTGCCTGATCACCATTTTGTTTAAAACAGCCTCCTTCTCCGGCTCCTCATAGACATCGCTCTGATCTCCAATCTGGTCAATGAGTAAAAGTTCATCTCCATCTGAGCCGCAGACCGGCTGGTAAATGGACTCCACCCCACGGTTAGCGTCCAATGCCATCACGATCTCCTCTGTGCCAAGTTCTGTCATGGCAGACAGCTCCAAAAGACTCGGATCTCTCCCCAGCTCTGTTGTGAGAACTTCTTTTGCCCTGCTGATTTTGTATCCATTTTCTTTTAAACTCCTGCTCACTTTCACCATGCCATCGTCACGCAGGAAACGCCGTATCTCCCCTGTGATCATAGGCACTGCATAAGTGGAAAATGCAAGGTTTAACGACAGATCAAAATGATCGATTGCCTTGATCAGCCCGATACATCCGATCTGAAACAATTCCTCCCTGTCATGCCCTCTTTTTTCAAATCTGCGGACAATTGCGTGCACTAATCCAAGGTTGTCCGAAACGACTTTGTCCCTGGCTTTTTTATCCCCATCCTGTGCCTGTCTGATCAGTTCCGCCTGTCGCACCATAGGCTAGCCTTCCTGATTTCCCAGTCTTCTTACCATATGTACGCTTGTCCCTTTTCCCGGCTCGGATACTACCTCAAGCCTGTCCATAAACGCTTCCATAAAGGAGAATCCCATCCCGGAACGCTCTAACTCCGGTTTTGTCGTATAAAAAGGTTCCATCGCTTTTGACACATCCGCAATGCCTGCTCCTGTATCCGAAACGGTGATGGAAACCTCATCCCCACAAATCTGACACAGGAGTTCCACTTTCTGTTCCGGTTCATGGTAACCATGAATGATTGCATTCGTCACCGCTTCGGACACGGCCGTCTTGATATCCGCAATCTCGTCTAACGTTGGGTTTAATTCTGCTATAAATGCCGCCACCGCCACCCTGGCGAAACTTTCATTCACCGACCTGGCATCAAATATCAGTTTCATCTCGTTCTGACTGCTCATTTTTACTTCCTCCACTATCTCCTATTCTTTTACCTGAATGATTTTTTTCAACCCGGATACGGTAAATATCTTGTCCACGCGCTCGTTCAGATGGCACGCACTCACATCCCCACCGGAATAGCCTAAGTTTTTGCACCGCCCGATGATCACCCCAATCCCGGAGCTGTCCATAAACTCTGTCTCTGTAAAATCAAACACAAGATGTCTGACATGGTAGGTGTCGATCAGAAGATCTGTCTCCGTGCGGATGCGGTTTGCCTGATGATGGTCTAACTCACGCGGCACATAGACAACTAAACATCCTTTTTCCATAATATACTGGCTTTTCATGCTCTTGTTCCTCTCTTTCCATTCTGCTTATGATTTTCAACAATAGAATGCTCGCTCCGCAGACATTTTATTGTCATGAATAAAAAAAGAAGGAGTCTCCCCGGAATTTCCGGTTCGATCTCCTTCGTACTTTTTAATATCAGTTTGTCTTTTTATTAACGGGCGGTGTCTGTCTCACTCTGATCCAGATAGTTCTGTGAGTTTGCAGCGCGCTCTGTATTTGGATACAATTCTACCACTTTCTGATAATAGATTTTGGCATTTTCCATATCCTCGTTCTTGCGGTATGCCTGTGCAAGATAGTACAGTGCATTTCCATTCTCATAGTTTTCATCCATCTCGACGACTTTGGAAAGTGCACTCACGGCATCGTCATACTTTTTGCCGGAATATGCATCATAACCTTCCTTATATAATGCAGCCATGTATTCGGCATTCACCTGTGCATTGATGGTATCATAAATACTCTTTGCATCTGCACTCAGGTCATCCACATTGACTCTGCTCAATGCATCTCCTGCCTTCTCAATGTCTCCTGTGGTGTATGTCTCATATGCAGTCAGAAGTTTGTCATAGCTTTCCAGTTTGTTGGCAGATTCTTCCTCGCTGTTCTTCGCATCCGTAATCTGACTGGTAAGGTCATCCACCTGACTCTGCAGGCTTGTGATCGTCTGATTCTTGGAAGAAATCGTATTATTTGCATCCAGCACTTCTGCTTTCGTATTGTTCATCACGGTTCTTCTCACGCCAGGAACCACAAGGAAACAGGTGATTGCAATTCCGATTGCGATTCCGATCACCATGTTAATGATCGTACCGACTGCAGAATTGTCCTTCAGATATTTTGGCTGGATGATTGTCTCATTGCCACTCTGATAGGAAATGAGTTCATCATTCTTCTGCTTCTTGCTCGGATTCTGCTCTCTTAAGGCTGCATTGGCTTCTTTCAGATAGCGCAGTGTCACAGTATTATTGGCATCAATTTTTCCGGCATTCCGCAGTGATTTCTTCGCAAGATCATAGCGTCCTTCCTGAATATATAAAAGCGCCAGAAGCTGATGTCCACTCACCAGCTTTGGATTCAGCGACAATACTTTTTTCAACTGAATGATTGCAAGATCACGGCTGTTCTGCTTGCAGTAAAGCAATGCCTGATTGTATTTCTTGATCGTCTGATTGACAGAATCCAGTCTTGCCTGATTCTTCTGCACTTCATCTAAGTACCTGCTCGCAAGATTATCCTTCGGCTGATAATTCTTACTGATCACCCACTCCGTGAGGGCAGTCACCACTTCTCCCATCTCGTAGTAGATCAATCCAAGCAAATTTCTTGCATCAATATTTAATTTATTAAAACGCAGACTGATTTTCAGGCTCTCAATTGCCCCTGACAAATCCCTGACACCGGCTTTCTCCAATGCATCATTGTAATAGGCATTGGATGCCATCAAAATCTTTTTGTATACTTTTACATTCGTTCCGCAGTTCTGGCAGTTATCTCCCTTGCCAAGCTCTGCACCGCAATTATAACATCTCATGAAAAACCTCTCTATCTGTCATGCCACTGTGCATGTGATCTACCTGTTATCTGTTCTGCTGCTTTAATTCCTGCAGCATTTCCTGCATAACATCCGTCATGTCTGTCAGCTCATGATTATAGATTGCCTGCTCTGCCTCTTCCACTTCCAGACTTGGTTTAAAGTTTTTCAATTCTTCTTCAAAATTTATCATATTAATTCCCGTACCTTTCCTGTACTGACTGATCATTTCTCTCCTGATCCGCCTGTACATGCTTAACTGCAGACTGGCTGATCATTTCTTTCTCACTGATTGATTATAATATAGGAAGAATTCACTTTCAATGTCAAATTATGAAATTTCCATTAAAATAAAGTAGTTTTTCGTCAATAATATAAAATATAAAAATAGCATTTCAGGAAATTTACGGTTGTAACCCGTTTCTCCTGAAATGCTATCTTATCTTTTTTACCTTCTGCCTGTTATTGTCCGTTAATCCTCAGCTGTTCTCGTACAGATCTTTCCGTTCAGATGATAGAACTCCACGCATTTTGCATTGTTCTTCACATTTAAAACCTGATCCCTGATCGCTATGGATACCCCAGGGAATACATCTCTTGTCACACAGACCGTTGCATTCGCCCCATCTGAAATCATGCGCTCAAGCCGCTTCACTTCGCCCTCATCTCCTGCAAGTGTAGCCGTATTCTGGATTCTGGTACGCAAGAGTGCCACTCTTCTCGGATCTTCCTTATAGCTTACTCCGCGCTCCTTCTCCATCTCTTCGAACTTGGCAAGTCCCTGTTCGATCTTATCAAGTTCCATTTTGGTAATATCCATCTTCTTCTTCAGCAGATTCAGTCTTGAAATACAGTCCGCACTTACTCCAACGGTCACAGCTGTCCGCATCTCTGCGTCATTTCCGATCGTGGTAGCCCTGATTCCCTTGACTGCGCTGACATCTCCACCGATGATCTTCGCTGTTCTGCCCTGGATCAGAATAGATCCTCTGCACGCAACTGTGCAGTTGAGCAATACGTCTGCCTCCATATCTCCCTCTACCTGGATGACTGTATACTCAATAAACTTTGCATACAGATTTCCTTTGGTTCTGACATGTGCCTTGTTCCCTCCGACCATTCCACTTCTTAAAATGATATCCTTACCGGCTTCCAGATTACAGGCTTCCACGTTTCCATCAATCGTGATACTTCCGGTTGCCTTGATCGTAACTCCGGATTCCACACTGCCGTGGATCACAATATCTCCTGTAAAATCTATGCTTCCGGTAGTAAGATTCGCATCTCCGCTCACCTCATAGATTGGCTGGATCCTGATCTTATCATTCTCAATATCAATCTTCCCATCCATCAGCGAAAAATAGGTAAGGAAATCCTCACTTCGTCCAAAACCAGTTCCGCGAAGTGCTCCCTGTTCTCTGGCAACCCTTGCGGCAATCGGTTTTCCGGAAACTCCGGTTCCATCTGTTCCCTTTACAGCCGGATGATATATCGCAATGACCTGATCCTTCTGAACCGACTGTACACTGTACATGGACCAGTAATCTACGGATCCGTCCGGCAGTATCTTTGGCTTTTTCTCAAGGTTCATATTCACCTTATACTCATAGAATCCATCCTGTCCCTCTACTGCCGGTATGCCTCTTGCCACCAGTACGTCCTGTTCATAGATTTCTTCATCGAGGATCTTCTGAAGCTGTGCTTCATCAATTCCATAAGTAATCTGGTTCACCCGTAATACATCGTGCAGATACTCGATCGTATAGTGTTCTCCTTCTTCCAGTGCAGGGAGTCTGATCCATGCCTCTAAGTCTTTATTCACGATCTTCACTTTTGGTGTAGAAATACTTGGTAATGCCATTCTTCCAACTCCCTTCTTCCTACAAAAAACGTATATATACTATATAATACTCGTTTCCAGTCTTTTTTTCAAGCAAGTTTTCTGCTTTTTCGCACATTTTCGCTCTGTAATTTGTGCATGTTGAACAAACCAATGACACACCCTGCCATAAAAATAACCGTCCACGCCACCGGCTAGGGAGACTGGACGGTTATTGTTCTATTTCATCTGTGCAAGACGCTCTTTGACCTGAGCCATCATCTGCTCATAGCCTGCAAGCTTGTCTTTCTCTTCCTGCACTTTTGCTTCCGGAGCTTTGCTTAAGAACTTCTCATTGGAAAGCATTCCCTTAGAACGCGCGAGTTCTTTCTCCAGACGTGCCTGTTCTTTTAACAGACGTTCTTTTTCTTTTTCAAAGTCTACTAAATCTTCCAGTGGAAGGTAAAGTGTTGCTCCAGGAATTACAACGGAAACAGCATCCTCCTCGATTCCTGTCTTATCTGCCTGTACTGCGATCTCACTTGCACCTGCAAGGTTTACATAAACTTCTTTGTTTGATTCAAACGTGTCTCTGATTTTCGCATCGTCAGATACAATGAAAATCTTTGCTTTTCTTGATGGTGGAACATCCATTTCAGTACGGAGGTTGCGAACACCTTTTACAAGGTCTTTGCAGTGCTCTACCATCTCTTCCTCTGCTGCAAAGTTCCATTCTGCTTTGTATTCCGGCCATTTTGCGAGCATAATGGTGTCTTCTTCCGGGTGAAGCGTACAGAAGATTTCCTCTGTGATAAACGGCATAAATGGATGTAACAGCTTTAATGCCTCTGTCAGTACCGTCTTTAAGGTCCAGAATGCTGCATTTGCAGATGTCGGATCATTCTCTTTGTTATAGGTACGAACTTTTGTGATCTCGATGTACCAGTCACAGAATTCATCCCAGATAAAGTCATAAACTTTCTGTACGGCGATACCCATCTCGAATTTATCCATGTTCTCTGTCACATCTTTTGCAAGTGTGTTCACTCTGGATAAAATCCATTTGTCGGCTGCCTTTAATTCATCGAGAGCAGGGGTTTTGATCTCTGCGCCCTCTAAGTTCATCATGATGAAACGGGAAGCATTCCATACTTTATTGGCAAAGTTTCTGGAAGACTCTACTCTCTCCCAGTAGAAACGCATATCGTTACCAGGTGCATTGCCTGTGATCAGTGTCAGACGAAGTGCGTCAGCACCGTATTTGTCAATAACCTCTAACGGATCGATACCATTTCCAAGAGACTTACTCATCTTACGTCCCTGGGAGTCACGTACCAGACCGTGGAATAATACGGTATGGAACGGTGCCTTGCCCATCTGCTCGTAACCGGAGAAGATCATACGGATTACCCAGAAGAAGATAATATCATATCCGGTTACTAAAACATCATTTGGATAGAAGTAATCTAAGTCTTCTGTTTTTTCCGGCCAGCCAAGTGTTGAGAATGGCCATAAAGCAGAGGAGAACCAGGTATCTAAGGTATCCGGGTCCTGTGTCATATGGGTGCATCCACATTTCGGACACTTATGAGGTGCTTCTTTGGCAACTACCATCTCGCCACACTCATCACAGTAGTATGCCGGGATTCTGTGTCCCCACCATAACTGTCTGGAAATACACCAGTCACGGATATTGTCTGTCCAGTTGAAGTATGTCTTCTCCATACGTTTTGGAAGTAACTGGATATCACCATTTTTTACGCCTTCAACTGCCGGTTTGATCATCTCGTCCATTTTCACGAACCACTGCTGTTTGATCATTGGTTCAACGGTTGTGCCGCAGCGGTCATGTGTACCTACGTTGTGGGAATGTGGAACAACTTTTACTAAAAGTCCCGCTTCCTCTAAATCTTTTACTAATGCTTTTCTGCACTCGTAGCGGTCCATTCCCTCATATTTTCCTGCTAACTTGTTCATGGTTGCATCGTCATTGATGACAACGATTTCTTCCAGGTTGTGGCGTTTTCCAACCTCAAAGTCGTTCGGGTCATGGGCTGGTGTGATCTTCACACATCCGGTTCCAAACTCTTTGTCTACATATGGATCAGCGATCACCGGAATCTCACGGTCTGTCATCGGAAGTTTTAACATTTTTCCAACGATGTCTTTGTATCTCTCATCATCCGGGTTTACAGCAACAGCGGTATCTCCGAATAAAGTCTCCGGTCTTGTCGTCGCAATCTCAACGAATCTTCCTTCCTCGCCAACTACCGGGTAGTTGATATGCCAGAAGAATCCGTCCTGCTCCTCATGCTCTACCTCCGCATCGGAAATGGATGTCTTACAAACCGGGCACCAGTTTACGATACGGGAGCCTTTGTAAATGTATCCTTTTTCGTATAATTTGATGAAAACTTCCTGTACGGCATTGGAGCATCCTTTATCCATGGTAAAACGCTCTCTCTGCCAGTCAGCAGAAGATCCCATTTTCTTTAACTGGTTGATGATACGGTTGCCGTATTCCTCTCTCCACTCCCAGCATTTCTCTAAGAAACCTTCTCTTCCGAGGTCTGCCTTGTCGATTCCTTTTTCTTTTAAGGACTGGATCACTTTTACTTCGGTTGCAATGGAAGCATGGTCAGTTCCAGGCTGCCATAATGCATTGTAACCCTGCATTCTCTTGTAGCGGATCAAAATATCCTGCATGGTATTGTCTAATGCATGTCCCATGTGAAGCTGTCCGGTAATGTTTGGTGGAGGCATCACAATCGTGAATGGTTTCTTGCTGCGGTCTACTTCTGCATGGAAGTAACCGTTGTCTTCCCATTTTTTATAAAGGCGTTCTTCAATGCCCTTTGGGTCATAGGTCTTTGCTAATTCCTTCATTTGTCTTTTTCCTTTCTTAAAAAAATAAAAGCCCTTCACATCCATACGGATGCAAAGGGCGTGTCAACGCGGTACCACCTTTGTTATGTTGTAAAAACAACATATCTCTGCCGGCTCATTCCTAAGCCACTGTCCGGTAACGGGGACAACTCGTTCTCGCTTACTTCTGACTGCTTCTGGCGATATACGAAAATTTTCTCCGCATGATCAACTTGCAAGTTCTGCCACTTATCTGCAACAGACAGGTTCAGCGCGACGGTTCAAAAGCTACCTTCCACACAACATGTTCTGGTGACATCTCTCAGCCGGTGAATGTCATTCTCTTTCAGGTGTCTGTGTGTACTCCTCTTTCTCATCACCTTTTTATATCTTTTTTCATCATAAAAGCTAAAGTGGCATTTGTCAACTGATTTTTTATATGTGATTTTAATTTATTTGTTCCTTCTTTCTATCCTAATAATTTCAATATATTCTGATAGATATATTCTCTCAAAGAATCTGCCTCCAGGTCAAGCTCCATTTTTTTCTCTGCTGCGATGCGGTACATAAAATAGACCGAAAGCTGGGTTTCGACCGCGGCTCTTCGCAGGAAAACATTCTCCTCCCGGATCAGACCTTCGCGGACACCCTCCTCCACAATGCAGTCGATAATCTCGTTTTTCTCCTTATCACAGCACTGCTGTTTCATACGCTCATACTCATCTTTCAGATTCTTTGGTATCTCGTATGATTCCAATACCATTTTTATCAGGAAAAAGACACCCTGCTTTTCTTTTACATGCTCATCAATAAAATCCATGACCTCATTAATTTTCTGTTGAAACGTTCTGTTATCTGTAGAAATTACCTGCAGTTTTTCAAAGCACACTTTCACATAATATAAAATTGCAGAAGAGATTATCTCTTCCTTTGAAGAAAAATATTCGTATGCCGTTCCTTTTCCAATGCCTGCCCGGCCTGTGATATCAGCTACTTTTAAAGTGTTGATATCACAGCCTTCATTAATGAACTCAATGACTGCCTGATACAGGGCAAGCACTTTCTGTGGTGGATCGTGGATCAGTTTCTGCTCATCCATTATAAGTCCTCCTCGACCATGCTCTTATTGCGGTTGAATGCATCATAAATACATGGAACAACGATCAGAGTTAACAGTGTACCATATAACAAACCGCCAACCGTTACGATCGCCATTGGCTGCATCATTTCTGAACCTTCTCCAAGTCCAACTGCCATCGTGGACATGGACAGGATCGTGGTGAGTGCAGTCATAAGAATCGGACGAAGCCTTGTTTTTCCGGATTCGATAATGGCATCTTTTTTTTCCATTCCGCCACGGCGGAGCTGGTTGATAAAGTCTACCATAACGATACCGTTATTTACGATAATTCCGGCGAGCATGACAAATCCGATCATTGCCACAACGCTGACTTCGTTACCGGTAAAGTAAAGTGCGAACAGACCGCCTGTAAATGCCAGCGGAATCGTAAACATAATGATAAACGGCGACAACAGCGACTGGAACTGTGCTACCATGACCAGGTAAATGAAGATTACCGCCAAAAGAAGCATCAGATACAACTGATTCATCGCATCTGCGATCATCTCGTCCTCACCTGCCATCTCAATGGAGTATCCTTCCGGCAGATCGATCTTATCTAACTCTTTCTGGATCTCATTACTCAGCAGACTGACATTATGGTCATCATCCACTCCTGCGGTCACACTGATATATCTGGTCTGCGCATCACGGTTGATCGTTCCTAAGGTGTAACCTTCCTCAAACTGTGCAATATCAGAAAGCGCTACTTCTGTCTCGTTTCCTTCTCTGTCTGTATAGGTAAAGGTCAGTTTTTTGATATCATCCAATGTAACATCGGACTGCTCCTCGCTCTGTACATAAACCTGATAATCATTTACATCGGTAGAGATTGTCGTTGCAGATGTTGAGGATGCCATCTCACCGTAAACAAGCTGGAATACCTGTGCAACGGTCATGCCGTATTTTGCAGCTTTTTCCTTGTCTACAGAAATGGTGAAAGACGGTGTCGTATTGGCAAGTCCATCATCCACATCCACAGTTCCCTCGGTGTTCTCTACGACTTTTGCAACTTCGCCTGCAAGTTCCTGCAGTTTGTCAAGATTATTTCCTTTTACATTGATCGTCAGTCCACTTCCCATAAGTGATGTCATATCAGAAGCAGAGGTGTCTGTTGTAACTTCGCAGTCCATGTCTTTGGTCAGTTCATCCAACTGTTCGATTACATCTGCACTGCTCACTTCAGATTCTTCATCCAGAATCATATACATGGAAATACTGTCTGTAGAACTGCTTCCCATCATGGAAAGAGCACTTCCACCTGCCATGGCACCAATGGTCTCAATGCCATCGATCGTCATTGCTTTTTCCACGACTTCATCTGCCATTTCTGTCAGTTCGCCAAACGTAAGTGTCTGATCCTCTTTTGCTGAAATCGTCGCACTGATCTGGTTTGTCTCCATGTTCATATCCATGAAAGAATATCCTCTGGAGAATGCTGCCACAACACTTGTTCCAAGCAATACGATCACTGCGATAAATACGATTGGTTTGAAACGCAGACATACCGCTAAAATTTTTCCATAAAAATCTTTTACTTTATCAAAGAGATTATGCCTGATCTCTTTTGTATTTTTTAATAATCCTGCTGCCATCATCGGCACGAAAGTCAATGCCACGAGAAGACTCGCTGCAAGCGTAAATGCAATTGTCAGCGCAATATCCACAAATAACTGTCTTGTGATACCCTCTGTAAAAATAATCGGTGCAAATACACAGATGGTTGTAAGTGTGGAAGCTATGATTGCTCCTGTCACCTGTGAAGCGCCTTCCACGGCTGCTTTCCGGATGGAATACCCCTCTCCCCGCAATCGATAGATGTTCTCGATCACGACAATGGAGTTATCCACCAACATACCAATTCCGAGCGCCAGACCCGACAGTGAAATGATGTTTAACGTAATATTCGTAAAGTACATCAGTACCACTGCAAAAACAACACTGAGCGGAATGGAACATGCTATTACAAGTGTAGGTTTCATATCTTTTAAGAATAATAACAATACAATAATTGCAAGGATGGCTCCCACGATCATGTTTTCTACGACTGATTTCACGATCATGTCAATGTAAATACCCTGATTCATGAGAACGCTCAAATGTAACGCTGTATTTTCTTTTTCCAAACTGTCAAATTTATCCAATAACCGGTCTGTCACATCTCCGGTGGAATAGCCGGTCTGCTTTTCAATCGAAAGCATTACCGCCGGATTTCCATTCACTTTGGAATAGGAATCTCCGGAATTGTCAATGTACTCGATGTCTGCCACATCCAACAGTCTGACCGGTTCGATACCATCCATACCAAGATCCATCAGAACGAGATTTTCAAGATCTGCTTTGGATGTCACCTCATCTCCTACCCGCACCAGATACTGCTCGTTCCCCTCTGTCACATAACCTGCCGGCATGGAGAAGTTCTGTGCTGTCAGAAGATTTTTTAAGGTATCCATTGTAAGGATCGTGTTCAGATCCGCTGAATCTTTTGCCTGCTCTTTTGCATCATCTAACTGGCTCTGTCCCTCTTCGATCTTATTTGCTGCAACAGCAAGATCCGCATATCCCTTGCTCATCTCCATGATACCGGATATCTGGGATTCATTTAAAGTCACTAATGCGTCATCTAAAGACGTTTTACCGTCTGCCACCTGTGTCTGGGCGGACTCGATTGTCGCAATTCCCGCCGCGATCTGTGTCTTGCTCTCACTCAATTTTGAGATTGCAGCCGGAATGTCTTTGTAAGAAGTCAGCGTCACACCTGCATCTGCAAAAGAGGATGCCTGACTCATCAGCATCACATTGATATCATCCAGTTTGTACTGTAATGTCACGATCTGGCTGGCAATGTCACTCTCACTTGTATAGGAAGTCCCTGCCTGTGCATTGATCTGGGCAATGGCTGTGGATTCCATGTAGGCGACGAAATCGGATTCGCTGGCCGCATTTTTATATGCTTCTAACATTTTAGGATCTGCCTGTAAAGTTGAAATCACTGTTTTCAACTGATTCGCCTGTTCCTGTGTCATCTGACCATATTGAACCGCTGCTGCAAGCGCTTCCTCCACTGTCATGTCTGCACCTGTCATTGGATTTTTTGCTGTTAAAATTGCCATTACACCATCGTGCGCCTGATATAACTGCTTTGCCCCACTCTTCGCCTGGCTGACACCGTCTTTTGCTTTCTGTAAACCGTCAATCGCGCTCTGTAACTGTGTTGCTCCATCATAAGCTGACTGTAACGACTTGATTGCACCATCCATGGACGACTGTGATTTCTGAAGATCTGATAATTGTGTGGTCAGATCTGCTTCGGTGTTAAACAGTTGGATTTTATTATTAATGATCTCATTTTCACCTGCTCCAAGCTGGCTTCCCATCTCTTTTTCACCATCGGAAAGCTTCTTTTTCCCACTGTCGATCTGGGAAGATGCCTTATCTAACTCTGCCTGTGCATCTGTAAACTGGGCATCTATTTTGCTTAAAATCTGTTCGTTTAAAGCATCTATTTTTTCCTGATTCATGGTTACCTGAAGGTCCGTATCCAGCACACCTGTTGCCGTCACAGATGCCACACCCTCGATACTCTCAAGCAGTGGTAATAATTCATTATCCACATAATCAGATACCTCTGCCTGATCCATTCCATCCACATCTGCGGATGCGATCATAACCGGCATCATATCCGGATCGATCTGCATAATGATTGGTGTGCCCACTGAATCCGGAAATTGTCCGGTCAACTGATCCAGCTGCTGCTGGATCTCAATCATGGCAGAATCCATGTTTGTGCTCTGTTCATACTCCAAAACAACCATAGAATAGTTATCATAGGACATGGAACTTACATTATTAATATTGGAAGTCGTCGCCATTGCCGCTTCGATCGGCGATGTCACATCTTTTTCCACTTCCTCCGGACTTGCCCCTACATCCGTCGTGACAACGATCACATATGGCAGATTCATTGCCGGCAGCAGATCTGTTGTCATCCTCGTCAGCGAAACAACTCCTAAAACGATCACCAGTACAACAGCCACTAACACTGTGTACGGACGTTTTACACTATACTTCGGGATCATTCTCGTTCCTCCTGAAAAATTATATGTCTGATTGGCTATTGCATTCCCGCAAGCCAAAACCGACCGATCGGTCGGCAAAAATCAGTTTACTCCTCTCTCATCAAAATGCAAGGAAAATCGGACAGAATTTAGAATTATTTTAGAAATGGAACAAAATTTCCTATTTACGCAAAAATGGAGTACCTATCGGTACTCCATCCCACGAGACTGTATCTTTCCAATATATAATAACAGAGGCTTTACTCTTTTTTGTTTATGACTGCTGTTCTACCAGTTTCTGTATTGCCTGCTGCTCTGCTTCCGGCATCAGCTTTGATACCTCGATCAGAACGATCAGTTCTTTTGCATAGGAAGCAACCTCATCAAAACAATTTTCTACTGCTTTCATAATGACTGGCATGGAAATAACCTTCTCATCCGGGACATCAATAATCTCATCCACGTTTCCAACCTCAAGCCCAATCTTTGTACCATTCATGGATGCAACGATGATATTGTTGATTTCCTGTTCCGGATAATGAAACTGTTCTGCCAGACTGTACACTGCAATAACTTCTCCGTGTAGATTCATGATCCCATGAACCTGTGGCAGTGAATTTGGAATATTCACCACATTCATTCTTGTTTCAATGGATTCCACATCATTGACAGGAATACCAAACTTCACTCCATTTAACAAAAATGTAAGTAACTGCATTATAATCTCTGTCTCCTTTCTTATGATTCGATCTCGGGACATTTCGCAGTATCCATAAGACCTGCAAAAAGGGGACTGGCACAAAAGTACCGCCCCACTATTCTGTTCTCACCCTGTTCTATTCATCTTCGCTGTCTTCATCATCAACGATTGCTGCTGCCGCACCTGCCACAGATGAAACAACCGCTATCACAACAACGATGACAACCAAAAGTAATAAAATTCCCATGAAAACTAAAAAACCGCCTTCTGTCATGTCTTCCTCCGTTCTGAAAGGATTGTGCAGATTCACTTCTCAACCATTTCTTTTTTTCCAAAATCTGTGCCTATTATAGCACATTAGCAACTGGAAAAAAAGAGCCTATGTTTGATTATTTCAGATAATTTTTCTGATGTTTTTTAATATTGTAATCTTTTTCTGCTACATCAAAGGAGAACCGCCGTGATATGGGGAATCACGACGGTTCTCAGGGAAGGTTTTTTCATTTGTAGCTATATTCTAATTTATCCTTTTACACTGCCGAGGGCAACACCCTGTACGATGTGTCTGGATAAGATCAGATAAATGATAATAACTGGGAAGATAGAAAATGCGATCATCACATAAACCTGACCCATATCAAACTTCAGCCAGTCAGCTGCACGAAGCTGTGCGATTAAGATTGGCAGTGTCTTTTTCTTGTCATTGTGTAAGATCAAAGCCGGTACAAAATAATTATTCCAGCTGCTTACAAATGTAAAGATTGCCTGTACTGCAATGGCAGGTTTCATCAATGGAAGTACAATCTGGTTAAATGTATGGAACTCACCGGAGCCGTCAATTCTGGCAGCCTCGATCAGAGATACCGGCAATGTACTTTCCATATACTGCTTCATGTAAAAGAATGTTACCGGAGCAGCGATCGTTGGCACGATCAATGGAATGAATGTATCTTCCATATGTAATGTACCGACTAATTTTACAAATCCAAGTGCAGTTACCTGTGTAGGGATCATCATGACTGCTAAGATAAATGCATAGATGTATTTTTTCAGTTTAAAATCATATGCATGAATGGCGTAAGCCGTCATGGTTGAAAAATAGGTGCATAACGCTGCTGACAGTACAGATACGATCAGACTGTTTATCATACCCTGCCATACCGGAAGTGTTCCGTGTACCAGATTGTTCCAGTTTTCCAGCAGATGTGTGCTTGGCAGTGGTGTAAATCCGGCCTGCAGTTCACCGTTCGATCTGGTCGCATTAATGAACAGCACATAGAACCAGAACAGGCAGGCAAATGTAACAAGAATCAGGACTACATAAGCGATAAATCTTCTTGCATGGATTCCAAGTCCTTTTTTCAGATTTTTATTTTCGTTCATAATAACACCTCACCTTTCTATTCTACTCATGCTTTTCTCTTATCGTTTCCAGTTACCTTAAAGACAATAAGACTTAAAATTGCGGTGATGATGAACAGGATTACGGATACTGCACCAGCCATTCCGTAGTTCTTGCTGTAGAGATGTTTATTTAAGAACATGATCAATGTCATGGTCGATCTCATTGGATCACCGGTACCATTGGTCAAAATCTGCGGTACATCGAATAACTGTAATCCACCGATCAGTGATGTGATCACAACATATACTAAAATCGGACGGAGCAGCGGTAATGTGATTTTGTAGAATACCTGTGTGGAAGTTGCGCCATCCACTTCTGCCGCTTCAAATAAAGAAGTATCGATACCCATCATACCTGCCATTAAAAGAATGGTCGTATTACCAAACCACATCAGGCAGTTCATAAGGGCGATCAGTCCTCTCGCACTTCCTGTGTTTGCCAAGAACTTATATGGCTCTGAAATAATTCCGATCTGCATTAAAATCGAGTTGATCGGTCCACCATCCGAGAACAGTGTAAAGAACAACATGGAAAATGCGGATGCCATGATCAGGTTTGGCAGATAGATCACGGTCTTGAAAAATCTGCTTCCTTTTAATTTCAAACGCACATCAGAAAACCATGCACCTAACAGTAATGACAAAATAATCTGTGGCACAAAACACATGATCCATAAAATCATGGTATTCTTTGCGTCTGTCTCTTATACACATCTCCGAGCCCACGAGACCGTACTAGATCTCGT
>ENA-OYWH01000123-OYWH01000123.1-human-gut-metagenome-genome-assembly--contig:-NODE-123-length-61339-cov-35.393871_pt1 | contig 61339 bp, 62 predicted proteins | sample MGYA00244168_ERZ653393 | MGnify/ENA primary metagenome ERZ653393 (study PRJEB26926, sample SAMN06165164) | human gut metagenome | biome: ENVO:00009003; feature: ENVO:2100002; material: ENVO:00002003...
TTACAGAATAAAAAACTATATTTTTAGGATAATGCTGGGGTTTGGATAACTATTGTTATCCGAAATTTCGGATAACAAAAGGGCATCCTTCCCGAAACGGCTGCACATCCTGTACAGTTTCCTCAAATCCGCCCTCAGCAAGGAATCCGCCTGTGCCTTGCTCATATCCGGCCTGAAAGTCTCTCCCGGCAAAAGTTTGTGCCCCCAGCCGACATAAGGCAGATGGTTTCCATGCCACCCTTCGAATCGCTTGATGCAGGCGATGGCTCTCTCGAAAAGCGAATCTTGGATTTCAGTGGCGGAAGGAGGCGGACCGTCGCCTCCCCGTGGTTGAGCCACCAGACAATTACAGGTTAGAATCAGGCATATAGCCGCTACAATCACTCGCATACCGTAACTGTTTCAATGTTCACCAAAGGATTTTTCACAAGTTCCCCGCCAGTTCGGGGTTTTCTGCCGCTTCCTTCCGTATCACCTTCCTCATCATCCGTCCTCTCGTTGTTGAAATCAAAACTGAGTAGGAACAGCTGTGCGGGGGAACTGTTGTCCTCAAAGTAAATGTCAATACGCTGCTGATCTTCGCACTCGGAAGTGTAGTACAGACGGAATACCTCCCTGTCAAGCGGATAGCGGTCATTGGGCAGCAGTACCATCCCGTCGTCCATACGGAGCGAACCCTTGCCGTCAGGCTGGAAATAGCGGATGGTGTAGCGTGCATCGGAAAACCGCCCCTCGCGTTTGAGTTCGCACCGGATTTCCACGGTCTCGCCTTTCACGATACGTTTGGGCACGGGCATCGTCTCCACCGTGAAGGGATATCCCTGCTGCACGTCCAGATCATTGTCACAGGACACCAGGGCTATTGCCACTACAGTCACAAGCATTGCCGAAAAGATAGCGGCAAACACATTTTGTTTATTTCTCTTTTTCATGTTCATTGTCATTTTAATGGTTGTTGTTTCTATTGTTCAATAAGTCCGTCCCTGTGTTGCAGGTATTCGTTCAAGTCCTTGAACCCCTTGTACAGGGAGGAACAGTCCTCTATCTTGTTGCCGTAGCGTTTGCGGAGGGCTTCCAGCGTCCTGCGCCCCGCCTCGTCACGGTCCAGGTAGCAGTTGACCCGGTCGTACTTGTCAAGAAAGCCATACGAGCGTTCCAACAACGCCACCGAGTTCAGCACGAGAGAATCATCGCCACAGTCAAGCCCGAGCATCACTCCGGAGAGGTAATCAATAAACCCCTCAAAGAGGTTACAGACATCCGCTCCGTTGTCTATTAACGATATATCCTTTGGTGAGATACTGCCCTTGAACAGGCGGTTACGTATTTCGTACCCACCGCTGATGTTCCTGAAGCCAATGGTAAAGTACCGCTTGCCACGCAAAGTATATCTTATTTCTTTGCAGTTGGGTATCGCCACATCGCTGCAAATGCCACGTTCCTTCAGATAGTTCAGCAGGACTTTGTTGTTCAAGGGCACAATGCGTACATTCACGAAGCAATTTTCCTCGCCGGGTGTGGTATCAAAGCATTTTTCTTTCGGATGGAAGATGGTTTTAGGAACGATACCCCAAAATACTTCCGAGATGAAATTGGTTTGTGCCTTAAAATCAGAGTTCCCAATAAATTCTCCTGCAAGGGAGAATATGTCCCCGCCACGCCCGATACCGAAGTCCTGCCACACATTCTTCTGGATGTTCACCCTAAACGAAGGTGTCCGTTCTTCCCGGTAAGGGGCGGAATACCACCATTCGTTCCCTTTCCGGGCGGTCGGCTCATGTCCCATCCGTGCCAGAAAATCCGTGATGGGAATCTTCCTTATATCTTCTATATTCATAAGCCATGATGTTTTAATTGATGATGAATTTCACGCCCAGCCCGAATTGCGTGGCAAATACGGACAGCGAACCTCCCCACAGGGCTCGTTCCCGGATACTGGCAAGCAGCACGATTCGGTCAGTGATGTATGTTTCAAGCTCCAGTGTTATCGCCCCGCCATAAACAAAAGCGTCTTTGGCAAGCAGTCTGGAGCCGTCATACAACATCTTATTGCCCCAATTCACGGTTTCGTAACCAGCCAGAGCCGATCCGCCGATGGAAAGAAACAGTGTCTTGGACGGGTCGGACAGGAATTTCAGGTAGTAACCGCCCTCGGCAGTGAACTGTGCCCGGGGGACGGACACGTTCCGGTACCAGTAATTCTTCAGCAGGTATTCAGCACCGACAACCCAGCGGTTGGCTTTTTTGGTATATCCCGATACTGCGAATCCCGCATAATGGTTCAAGGGGGACCTGAAACCTTCCGCGAACCCTCCCCGCAGCTCCACGCCTTTCATGCCGGGGAGACAGCGTTGGGCGTATGCCTGCCCCGAGAACAGGGCAAGCGACACGACCGCTATTAACATACAGATGACCTTACGCATGGCTACTTCACTTTAAGTTCGTTGATTACCTTCGCTCTCACAATGTCCTCGCTCTCCACGGTGAACGACTGGTGACGCCCGCCGCTTTTCTCGTTCAGTTCCACGACCAGCACCTTGTCGGCCGGAATGGTAAACTTATCGAACGTAAAGACGGTACGTTCCTCCTTGTTCCCCGCTACCACAGTGGCATAGTTGTAAGCTCGGAGAGGGAAAACAATCTGCTCCTGGATGGCAGTACGCTTCATCACTTTCTTATCCACAATCTTGAACGTCACGAAATCCACCTCGAAAGGCACATTCGACTGGTTGCGTACCTGCGTGTGGAAATAGAGCAGCCCATTGTGGGTGTAAATCCCTCGCAGGAGGTACTGGATGCCGAATGCCTTGCAGCCGATGTGCTTGACATGGCGCTTGTTCTCCTTGTGGATGCTCTTGTTAATCAGCTGCACGAGCTTGGGGGATTCACTGCCCAGTTCCTTCAGGTAGATGTCAAGCGCATTGTTCGGACGGTTCACCTTGCTTCCGTCATGGATGAAGTCCTTCATCTCGATGTTCAGTAACAACGGCTCGTCCGCGTACTTGACATTGAACGTGTAGAAACTGCCGCTTTCTGTGATGACCGACATGTTTGTCTCGTCACTGAAATTCTTGACCACCGCTTTCACACGGATGACATTCTCCGCACCGTCGGCCTTTCCCGCCACAAGGTTCGGGGAGCCGAGGTCCACATAGCGGACAGCGGACGGGAAGATGATGTGCGTGGTCTTATCGTAGGTCACTTCCAGCCCATACGGGGGAACCATCCTGTCAAAGGTGAGTTTCCGGGTCAGACCGTGATAGAGGTCGCCATCCTCCTGACCGGGGTAAATGTCCGCTGTCAGCGTGGCATCATTGGTCACTGCCGATGTGGAATCGGCTGCGTTCTGTGCAAAAGCACTTACTACTACGCCCGTCATAAGGGCAAACATTACAAAAATCTTTTTCATACTTTCTTAATTTTAATGGGTTATTATTGATTGTCTTTCTGATAAAGCACCAGGGTATAACCGGATTTAAGATGTACCTTTTCCTCCCGCATCTTCTTGGATATGTACTGCGACACGCCTTGTATAGCACCTTTGCCGAGTTCGGAGAGCAGCTGGTCGCCTGCGGACTGGTTGGTGATGGATATGCTCGTGCCGAGGTTCTGTCCCAAGTTGGCCGCCACCTCCTTGGCCGCACTCGCCTCCATCGAGCCGGGAATGAAGACTCCCTCTTGGCCGTCATTGTCATAGATGGAAAGTTCAACGGGAATGATGATGCCGTCATATTCCACCTGTATGATTTCAATACCGAGCCTTTCGCCCTGTATCCGTCCCTCGCCCGTGACAAGGGAGTTGCGTGGAAGGACATACCTGCCGACGCACATCGGTTCCAAAAGCCTCAATCTCACGCTCTGACCGCTTCTTACGGTCTGGTCGCCGTGCACGCAAGCCCGGATGGTGTTCCTCGTATGCCCGTCAGCTGTTTTTCCCACGGCGGTATAGAATCCCGCACTTCCCGCCTGTGCCAGCCTTGCCAGCAGTACGGAATCACTGACGGGTTGCGGGAGCGATGACACTACCGGCGTGGAGACCTGTCCCACGGGAACGGCTTTCGCCTTCCGGCCATTGGTGGAAGTTTCAACCGCTTCCTGCTTCACGGTACTCTCACCGGGCATATACTTGGCGGCCAGTTCGTATGATTTCTCCAACAGCGCCACCTGATCGTCGTATGTCATCTGCGCGGGCTGTTGCCGTGCCGCCTTCTGCCGCAACTGCTCCACTTCGGCTTTCAACGCCTCCTTTTCGGGGTCTTCCCTCGGTGTCTCATAGAAACTGCCGAGCGTGGCGTTGATGTCGTTGTAGGCGGACGTGGACGATGAAACGGCACCGCTCCTGTCATTTCCCCTGCCACGATAAGATGTGCCGCCACTTTCCGGTTCCCGTTCCTGCGGTATTTCCACGACAGGGCTGATTGTCTCATCCTGCCTGTTTCCGTCTGCAAGCGCGGAGAAATCCTCCAGCGTGCGCATCTTCTCTTCCTGCCTGCGTCTCATGTCCGCCTGCTCATAGGCGGCGATCTTGTCCGCCTCGATACCCGCCCCTCTCGGGTCGGGCAGTTCGGTGTTGAAACCGGCGTTCCTTTCCTCCTTCAGCCTCTCCTCCTTGGACGGGGCGAAAATCAGCCACATACAGCCGGCGAACAGGAGGAACATTGTGGCAAAAACCAGGTATTTCCTGATTTCCTGTCTCTGCTTCAATTTGTTTGCATCGTTACCCATAGCTTCATTTGTTGAATTGATTAAAAAACTCTTCCATCTCGTGGATTTTCCTGTCCGAAAGGGTATCAGCCGGGACAAAGTCCGGGATATCCAACGGGGTAATCTCAATTACCTCATGCTTTGCATCCTCACGCCCGATGTCGTAAATGGCACGGAAAATCATATAGAAATTCCCCAATGCGAACAGGACGGTCAGCACGATAATGGCCATCACTCTCTTTTTCGGACTCAACCCGGCACAGAGACCGCGCAGTTTCATTTCAGCCAAGTCCTTGATTTTTACAAATAACTTTTTCATACATTCAAAAATTTAACGGTCATACACTCTTATATCCCGGTTCTCCACCACACGGAAGGCTTCGAGGATGAAACCGTGCGGATTGTTGTCGCTGCGGGTGGAATTGAGCAGCCTGCCCCGCGTGACGAGGCTGCGCTCCGTCACGCTCTTCTCGCGGATGATGGAAAGCTTGGCATACGTCACCACCTCATACGGGTAAGTGTTGAAGTCGCATTTCACGCTGTCAATCCCGATGCGCTGGCTCATGTTGCCGGAAATGACCCGGTTATAATAGCCCTGTTCCGCCAGGTCCCGGTAATGGGCATACGCGGAGCGGTCACACAGGAACATGGCACGCTGGATGTTTCCCTCTATCGCGCTCTTGTCGGGAGCGAGCGAGAAGAACAATTCATGGAAACGGCGGACGTGTTCCCTTGCTTCCACGGGGCGGTTCTGTTCCAAGTCCTGCGAGAGGGCGAGCATGAGCGATTTTCCCTCGTCCAGCACATAGATTTTCTGCCTCTGCGCCTCGGCAAAGCCGTATGCCTTCCACACCGAATATCCCACGAGCAGGGTACACGCGCAGAGATAGACGATACCGAACAGGCGCAGCTGCCTGAAGCTGGTTTCGATGTTCTTTAATGATTTGAATTCCATTTCAATGTCGTTTTAAGATGATTATTACTACTTGATGAGCCTTCCGGCGATGTTGCCCACCGCCGCACCGCCGGCTCCTGTCACTACGGAACCTGTTTTGGATGCCGTCTGGGTCACGTTCTTGCCGTAATTGCCTGCACCGCCTCCTGCCTGGATGATCCAGTTGGCCACGGTCGGGATGGTGAAATACCCGATGATTCCGATAATCAGGAAAGTGATGTAAACGCCATTCGAGCCGTCCGGTATGAAGTTTGGGTCGGAAAGCTGTTCGATGTCCTGCTGGAGCATCAATACCTGTATCCGTGCCAGTACGCTGCTGAAGAGGTCACTCACCGGAAGCCACAGGTAAATGCTGATATAGCGGACGAACCACTGGCTGAGCGAGGCCTGGAAACCGTCCCAGCAGGACAGGGCAAACGAAATCGGTCCAAGAATCGAAAGCACGATCAGAAAGAATGTCCGTAGTGTGTCGATGACAAGGGCGGCGGCATTGAACATGAGTTCCAGCAGTTCGCGGAAGAAATTCTGCACCGCCTTCTTCATATTGTACATTGCCCGGTCCACATACATTCCGCAGGCCTCTATCGCGTCCATCACCCCAAGTTCGTCCAGCCTGTTGTCGAAGGATTCCTTGTCGACCAGATAGGCCGTCTCAGGATTGCGTTTCATCGCCTCGAACTCCAGCCTGTCCTTCTGTGCCCGGTACTCGTTCATGTCGAAGGTCTGGGATTCCAGTATCGAGTGCGTCCCTTTCACGATGGGCGACATGACACTGTTCAGCGTACCCAGCACGAGTGTAGGGAAAAACATGATACATAGCCCCAGTGCGAACGGACGGAGGAGAGGAAAGACATCCACGGGTTCGGCTCTTGCCAATGACTGCCATATCCGGTAAGCCACGTAGAACAGGGCGCCCAGCCCCGCAAGACCTTTCGCCACGCCCGTCATCTGCGAGCAGAGCGGCATCATGTCCGTGTAGAGGTTTTGCAGAATCTGATGCAGGTTGTCGAAATTTATTGCCAACAATACCATAAGCGAATCGGATTAGGGATTACCAGTAGCGTTCATTCGGTGAGCCGTAAAGTGCCATCACGCGATCCAGATCGTTCCGCTTCTTGGCACGCAGGTAGGAAACGCCGATATTCTTGTTGGTGTAATACTGCACCAGACTGCGGTATTGCAGCATGTCGGTGTAGCAGCGGTCGATGATATCCATACGCTCCTTGTCGTTCATCGAAAGCCCGTTCTCGTTGACCACCGTCTTCAGGTCGTTCAGCAGGTGTGCGCTCTCTTCCAGCAGTTTCGTGTAGCCGATTGCAATGGCACTCAGCTCCTCCGGCGTGAAATAAGGGTCACTGAGCATACGCTCGAAACTGTTCACGTAGATGTCCGTGATGTCACCGACCATAAGGATGGTCTGCTGCACCTTACGAGCGTCACGGACAAGGTTCTTGACCTTGCGCAGGCCGTCATAATACTCCTTGCCCTGTTTGTAAATCTTCACGGTCTCCTGAAAATTGTTGAGCATGTTGCTCGCGGTGGAAGACGTATGAACGATGTTCTTGGCGGCATTGATGATGCCCTGGGCAAGATTGCCGGGGTCGCTCACGACCCATTGCGCTTTCGCTGTGAGGCTGACGAAGAAGCAGCCCATACACAGCATAAGGATTTTCTTTTTCATGATGTTTCCATTTTAATTGGTGAATAAAATTCTGTTGAAATTCAAAGTCCCATTTTCCGCCCCTTGGACGGCGGGTTACGGAGGACGGGCTTGTGCACCTGCTTCGGACGTTTCGCCTCCGGCGTCTTTTCCGTCCCTTGTCTGAGGGAAGCGAAAAGCTCATCGGCATACGGTCTGCGTCCTGTCATCTTCACAAACCGGGCATCCAGTTCCCGATACGCTTTCTCCGCCTGACAGGAGCGTTCCGTGGCAGAGGCATTTTTGTCGATGCCGTACTTGACGAGAAAGGCAGGACTGATATGGATAATGTCATGGACGGAATCCGGCAAGGCGGCAATCTGTCCCAATTTCTCCAGTTCCTCGTTCATCTTGTCGAGATACGGTACCGGTGGTCTTTGGCAGATTTCCTCGAACACATTTTCAACCGCATGGGTCAGTCTTGCATCCACTTCCAGAATATCGGGCACTTCTCCCGTTTCTCTTTTCCGTTTGTACTCATCGGGAGCCAACTCTTCAAGTTGATGGAACAGTTGGTAATCCTCTGTAAATCCGTAATGGTCACAAATGGATTTCGGAATGTCCCAATTCTGCATCAATGACCAATAAAGGGATGAGATGACTTCCTCGCGTTTCCTCCGGTCTGATTTCAAATCGCTATACATACGTCTGATTTTTTGATGGTTTATAAAACATTGTTTTTACCTCGTTTGCTCTCTGCCAACTGTTTGATGGCAAGCTCGATATTGCCGCCCAACTTTTCGGAAAGGCGGAACAGTTCCAGCTTTTCCGTTTCCTCGGTCGTGTAGCAATAATATTCCTCAAGCGATACCTCTGTGGCATATACCGCCGACTGGGTACCACCCAAACCAATCCACACTTCCTTGTACTTCCGGGAAGGGTTGTTCGCCATATTGATGGAAAGGATCTGCGCACGTTCCTTGTCGGTCAGACCGAGCAACGCCTGTATTTCATCGAACTTGTTCATGTACTTGCGCTGGTCAAGGAGTATCTTGCAGTCGCTGTTGTTGATGATGGTGCCCTTGACAATCGGTGACGAAATGATGTCCTCGACTTCCTGCGTGACGACAACGGCCTCGCCGAAGAACTTTCTGACGGTCTTAAAGAGATACTTTAAATATTCCGCCATGCCCTCCTTGCTGATGGCTTTCCATGCCTCTTCCAGCAATATCATCTTGCGGATGCCTTTCAACTTCCTCATCTTGTTGATGAAGGTTTCCATAATGATGATAGTCACAATCGGGAACAAGACCTTATTGTCCTTGATGTTGTCTAACTCGAAGACAATGAATCGTTTATTCAGTAAGTCAAGCTGTTTGTCACTGTTCAAGAGGTAGTCATACTCGCCGCCTTGGTAGTAAGGCTCCAGTACGTTCAGGAAATTGAATACGTCGAAATCCTTCTCACGGGTGCGCTTTTCCTTCAGGATGTCCTGATATTCGTCACGGATGAACTCGTAGAAAGTATTGAAGGAAGGCTTGATGCTCCTGTCCCTGTGGATATTCTCTAAAAAGAGGTTGACGGCATTGGAAAGTGCCACCTCTTCGGCCCTTGTGGGCGGTTCATCATCCCGTTTCCACAAAGTGAGGATAAGCGTCTTGATGGATTCCTTCTTCTCGATGTCGAACACGCCGTCCTCCACGTAGAAAGGGTTGAAGGCTATCGGGTCTTCCTCCTTGTAGGTGAAGTAGATGCCGTCCTCACCGTGTGTCCGCGCATGGATAAGGTTGCACAACCCCTGATAGGAATTGCCGGTATCCACCAGCAGCACATGGGTTCCCTGTTCATAATATTGGCGCACCATGTGGTTGGTGAAGAAAGACTTGCCAGAGCCGGACGGTCCGAGGATAAACTTATTCCTGTTCGTAATCGTACCGTTCTTCATCGGCAGATCGGAAATATCCAGATGGACGGGCTTGCCTGTCAGCCGGTCCACCATTCGGATGCCGAAGGGCGATAGCGAGTCCTTGTAGGAGGTCTCCCCGATGAACAGGCACAACGCCTGCTCGATGAAGGTGTGGAAGCTCTCCTCAAACGGGAAATCACCGGCATTACCGGGTATTGCTGCCCAGAACAGGGTCGGCACATCCACCGTGTTGTGGCGCGGTTTCGCCTCCATCAGTGCCAGCTGGCTTCCGACATCGTTCTTGATGCGCTTCAGCTTCTCCCGGTCATCGCTCCATGCCATGACATTGCAATGTGCCCGGATGGAGGTCAGCCCCTTGCTGTGCGCCTCGTTCAGGTATTCCTCAATCCATTCTCGGTTGATTTGGTTGGAACGGCTGTAGCGGGAAAGCGAGTGCATGTTCCTCGCGGTCTGCTCGAACTTGCGCAGGCTCTCCGCCGAATCGTCGATGAAGAGGTACTGGTTCACGACATGGTTGCACGTGAGCAGGATGCCTATCGGCGCGGCGAAGGAAAGACGGCAGTCGCTCCGGTCGGTAGACAACCGCTCGTAACGGCAGTCGGTAGCCACGTTCGAGGGCAGGTCTTCCGGGTCGGAAAGGGTGTGCAGGCAAAGGTAATTGTCGCCTATCTTCATCTCCTCGGCACCGAGTGACAGGTCCTGCAAGCAGGCGGTGTCCTCCTGCGAGAGCGCGAAGTATTTCTCGATGATTCCCGCCGAGGTGTCCGTTCCTGTGATTTCCTCGTCCGTCAGGCGTGTCATGCGGAGCAAACCGCTGTCGTTGACAATGCGTTCAAACTGCTCACAGCTCTCCATGAACCGGGTGACAGTCTCCTTGTCCGTCATTTCCTTCGGGATGATGAAATTGCGCGTGAGGGCGTTGAAGCTGCTGGTCGTGCGGCTACGTTCCTTGGTTGTCTTGGTCAGGAACAGGTAACAGGCGTGCTGCAAATACGGTCGCTCGTTGAAGTGCCGCTCGAAGCTGCGGCTGAGAAAACTCAGGTCGTCCTTGCAGATGTCGGGACGGTAGCTTTCCTCGATGAAGAAGTCCTGCTTGTGCACGATGCTGTAGTTCGGCAGCACCTTGACCGCTTTCACCCAGGTCGAGTGGACGGCCTCGTATTCCGCCTTCGTGAGCGTGAAGAGTTCGGGCAGCTCCACCTTGTAGGCCACGGTAATGTCCGCATCCTTGCTGACGATGCACCCGTGCTCCACCGAGAGCAGCGGGAACTTGCTTTCCAGCGTCGCTGTTTTCATTACGTTTCTCATATTTTTCTTTTTTTGGAGTTTGGAGAAATCAACCGAAGGAACTTCCTCCGGTTGATGATGTAGCGGGGATGGCTGCGCAGCGCGTGGAGTTTCATAAGCCCCCATTCGCCGTACTTCGTGTTCATGCGGAATGTCGCCCAGACAAGCACCGAAGCGGAAACGGCACCGAAGCCGATGCAGACCCACTGGTCGATGCCCGCCATGTACATGATGACGAACACCACGAACAGGGCGAGCAGCCCGCCCGCGAAGACGAACAGGTACTGGCTCTTGAGCCCCTTGAACTCCGGACTGCGGCCTATCCCCTTGTTGACCGGATACTTCGCCATGATTACAGGAAGAATGAGCGTAAGATGGTGGCGGCCACGATAAGGAAGATGCAGGCGCCGAACCAGCTGGCGGCCGTCTTGCTCGTGTCGGGGTCGCCCGACGAGAACTTGGAATAGACCTTCACGCCCCCGATCAGGCCGACGACGGCTCCGATGGCGTAAATCAGCTTGGTGCCCGGGTCGAAGTAGGAAGTGACCATGTTTGTGGCTTCCGTAATCCCGCCGATACCGTTACCCTGGGCGAAAGCCCCGACTGTCACAAGCAGCATGGAAGCTGCTGAAAAGAATCTCTTTTTCATGTGTCGAAAATTTTAATTGGTGAGACAAAAAATCATTTCGACAGCGAATATATAGTGTTTAATTCATTGATTTACAAACCTTACGACACGTATCATCGTATGTCATCACGTTACATCGGCAAGGATTTTCAATACGATAAAAAAAAGAGTAGATGCGCTAATGGAAATTACTATAGTAAGCTAACGAGAGACACCGAGAAGCTGTTTTATGAAATTTCCCAGAAAAATATCTAACAATCATTTTGTTAGGTGTTTTTTTGATGGTATTTTTGTAAACAAAACAAGGAATTTATGAGTATAGAAGCAAAATCGCAAGAATTGAAAGAATTAGTATCTGTTTATGATACTGGATGGTTCTTGGGCAACCTTTGTCAGTTAACAACTTGTATTGCAAGCAATGCAGCTAAAGACCAATTAGGAACATTATCATCCCCGCTTAGGCAGTTGTATTTTTTAGGAGGTTTATTTATTTCTACCGATTCTATAGAAGATTATGAACTTCAATATACTCATGAACAATGGAATAGAATAGTGGAATTATTAAATGAAATAGAACAAGAATACTATAAATTATTCTTTCCTGAAGAAGATGAAGCTGTTGATGAAAATTGGAAAAAAGTTAGAGAAGTTGCTATGCCTTCTTTTCTGTCATATTTTAATCAAGGTCCACTAAACTATGAAGAACAAACATTAAACTGGGTGGAAGGCTTATATACTCAACTAAACGATATCATAGAACTGGAAACAGGAATTAAAACGGAACATTTTGTGGAATTTTATAACAATTTGGACAAACTTGTTCAAGCAAACTTTCATACACACTCCACAGAAGGTGAACCACTTCGTAAAAATTGGAATAAATACGCTCGACTTCAAGTTGGAACAGCTGAAGATGTTCCTGATTTTATAAAAGAAATTGGAGAAAAAAACCGGCCTTTGTATACTTTTGTCGCAGACTATGGTATAATTAATAGATTTTACGCAGAAGAATTGGTGTCTGACACATTAACTATAGACCAAGTTAAGATTATTTTAAATTTATTGTCTTGTAGTAGAAGTAATTCAGATTTTCTGTATTACACATCAACGAAACCAGGGAATCCATTATATGAAAAACCGATAATATCTTTAGAGGAAGATATGTATCAGGTATTTGAAGTAAAACAGGTTATCCATGCTATTGAAAGCCTTTTGGAGTCATTATGTACTAAGACGAAAGAAAATACCACAAAGTATGTTTCTAAAAAAGGAAAACTTCTTGAGCAGAACATAATAGACTTGTTTGGGAAATTATTAAAAAAAGAGTATGAAGTTTTTCAAGGTTATTATGTTGATGGTTGTGAGCAAGATATTCTAATTTTATGGAAAGAATATGCCTTCATTATTGAGGCTAAAGGATATAAATTACGAGAACCATTACGAGACCCGAATCGTGCATTTGTACGAATAAAAGATGATTTTAAAGGTAGTGTTGGATATGCTTATGAACAAACTAATCGTGTTGAAAAGAAGTTTGTAGAACAAGTTCCTTTAAGAATTGAAGATGAAAATGGGAATCTGATAAAAGAGATAGATACAAGGCAATATAAAGATGGTGATTTCTCAATTATTGTAAACCTTCAATCTTTTGGACAAATACAAAATGACTTATCAACATTGTTGGTACTAAAAGAAGATAGTGCCTATCCTTGGGTCGTACGTTTTGATGATCTAGAAACATTCCTATTAACATTGATAGCTAAAAGAAAAGCTCCTATTTATTTTGTTAATTTTCTAATAATGAGGGAAAAACTTCACGGAAAATTATTTTGTTCAGATGAACTTGAAGTTTGTGGCGGATATATTACGGAAACCATTAATGACAACATAATTGACAAAAGTGATAAAATCGCTACCTCTCCTGATTTGGCAAATATTTTTGACGAACAATATCGTAAAGGAATGGGGTTCAAGAATGAGAAATTACTCAGAGAAAAACGTAGTGGAAAAGCCTTTTTTTGGGGATAATAAAAAACAGATAATATGAGAAACTTTGAAAGTTGGTTTTTGGATCACAAAAACGAGTTTAGTAATAGTGAATCGGTCGGAATGCTTGAAGATGCCATTCTTTGTTATCATGCTGACATTGTTCGACCTGCCTATTTGCTGTCTTATCAGGCAATGATGATTCATTTTAGATACCTTGTCTTAAATGCTAATAAACCTCCGTTGTATGACGAAGGACGTTGGAAAGGTATTTTGGCTAAATTGAGAAACGAAACAGAATGGGATGAAATGACATTTACAGCAACTCAACAAAAAGAAGATCCATCGGCATCAAAATATGCAATTTTGAGCATTCCTAATGATATACGCCCTCAATTTATATATTGGAGAAGTATTCGTAATGATTGCGCTCACTATAAAGGAAATCGGATTATAAAAGCTCATGTTCAAGCCTTGTGGTCTTTTATTGAACAATACATATTTACCTTTACTATTGATGGTGGTATAACTACATTACTTCGAGAATTTTCGGACTTTTACAATCCTGCGAAAACACCAAACGATGCAGATATAACTCCATTGTTGGAGAAAATACCGTTGAGAGTGAGAGATGAAGAATATGATGATTTTTTCTCTGGCATGGGGCGTACAATTAGCCAATACCGATATGGAGAGTTGCTCCCTTTTATGAATTTAATTTTAAAAGGTGAAAATATGAATGTAAAATCACATCTGATTTTATTTATAAAAAACAACTCTTTACAGGAGAGATTGATTACTGAATATCCAGAATATGTTATTGAGTTCTATACTGAGGATACCGAAATAAGAGAACTTTGGTTTCAAAGACTCAATTTCATACCCAATGCATGGAAAATATTTTCTATTCTTTTACTTGCAAATAAGATTCCAACAAATCAAATAGACGAGGCTTGTGAAAAAATATTATCAAATTTCTACAAGCAAGATACATATATCGGTAATTTATCACTTGAAGAAAATCGTATATTAACGAAAGTTGGCTATTTTGATAAATTCGTGGAAACGTATCTTGATACAGCGTTCACAAGCAACATTTCTAATATGAGTAAGATATGTAATTCTACAAATTTTTATATATCTCATTTGAATCAAATGGAATTAACACCGACTTTAGTTGAAAGAATTATTGATGTTTTTTCAACGCAATACCCTTATACTTTGCGTGATAGGATAATTCCTGATTATTTGAAAGCAAACGAGACAAATGAAGCCTTATTAAATAAAATTTTATCTGATAATGGTTTGACATTGCCTCCAAATTTACAAAAATAATCAATAACGGCTTTTATGCGACTTTTCTCCTCCAGATTATGATAGTTGTGTAAAGTAGAGAGGTTTATTTGTAGAGGTCTTTGATTTTTATGAAAATTAGATAGCATATAATAGTTTGACTCTACTTATTAGTATCAATTCATAACCTAAAGCAAGAAACTTTTAAAGTAAGAAGGGGCACATCGATATCACATCGATATGCCCCGGAACTATGACAGCAAAAAGAAACAATCAAATTAAACGAATTTATCTATGTTGAAAGCCTCCACTTTCTTGGATGTGGCCTTTCGTTTTGTCAACGGCCTGCCGGTTTCATCCAGATATTCGTTGAGCAGGCACTCTATTTTCTGCTGACAACCGATTTCATTTTCCAGGAGGTTCAATATTTCCGTACCGGATAACTTGTGATAAATTGTCATGCTCGCACAGAATTTTTTCTGCTCGTCCTGTGTTTCAGAAGTCAATACTTCCGCTACATTGTTCATTTCCTCGAATGTCATTGCCGTGCTGAATTCCGGATCAGGCTCGACATCGGCAGGAGCCATCAATGCTTCCATTTCCTCTTTGGTCAGCCCTTTGTCCTCCTGCGCCACATCATCCGGGCTGATTTCCTCATCTTCCTCTATGGGTTCCTTGACCAATGGTTCGGAACGTGTAGGGGTTTTTCTTGCCACTTCCGGGTCTTCCAGATAGACAATCTTGGTCTTGCCGATCACATTGTTATCGTCAACCGGAGAAAGCCGTCCTACAGTTTCGGGATTCTCTTGTGACACCTTTTTCTTGCGCCTTGTCCTTTTCCGGGCTTTTTCAGCCTTCTTTCTCTTGTACTCTTTACGGTATTTCCATAACTTGATGCGGACAATACGCATCATACGGTACACTTTCTCCCATGCGCCATCCATTTTCCGGCTGAAGATGAATATCCATAGCTGGTAAAAGATGAAGACCGCGCACAGAACTTTGACTGTGAAATAAATTTTAGTTTCCATAATCAGTTTTCTTTTCGTTGTACAACTTCATGATTTCAGGTGAATATTTTTTCAGGTGCTCATCCACAATATTGTTGATATAGCCGGACATGGTAGCTTTGGGGTCTATGACCGGAAGCATGTACTTGATTATACAGGCATTCTCCTGCTCGATACAGACATGTGCCCGCTTTGCCAACGGCTTACAAGTAAGATATTTTTCCTTGTAAACGGCACACCGCTCATCAATGCCGGGCGGTTCTTCTTTTTTTTCAGGAAGGTTTGCCGGTTCTGTATTCTTCACAGCCTTATTTGATTTGGCTGTATCCTTTCGTCTCAAACCGGATTTTCTGCCGAAAGTCATTTGTACAAGCCTTGCAGAAGCATGGATGGCTGTCACTGCTAAAAGGAATACCGCAGTACCGCTGACCACGGTGGTTAAAATGTCAAAAAACTGTCCCATAATCATTTCTTGTATAAAGGTTCATTATTGATTTGATTGTGATAAAGGCTGTCTATTTCCTCCTGATATTGTTCTATATGAGCGGCCAGTACGTCATCTATGTATTTTGACATGCTGACCTTGGGGGCTACAACAGACAGGAACTTTTGTATGAACCGGTAATTGTTGATACCGATATAGGCCTGCTGCCTTTGCAGGACATTCCCTCCCATGAGGAACTGCTTGCGGTACGAATCCGTGCCGTCCTTCCGTCTTTTTTGTCTGCCTGTACTTTTCCCGGCAGACACAGGTTCAGGATTTCCCGTTTCGTACTCGTTCCCATCGGATTCATCAGTGGCCATTACATCATCCACGGATATGTCTTTCCCATAATTGGGTATATCCCCGGCCATAATGCCCCTGATCATCTCTTCATTCACGGTCACTTGTTTTTTTGCCATGGCATTTACAGTTTGAATTTAGTCAATAGTTCTTCTGCCAGTTCCACCAGTCCGCTTCCCTTCAACAATTTGGCGGGAGGCGGGAACAAGGTGCAACGGAAGTAGTTCCTGGTAGTCAAGGACAGTTCCTTGTTGTAGCGGTTGGTCTCTGGAATAACAGTATCCAATACCGTGAACTCCAGCTTTTGCAGGATGATACTGTAGGCATCGAAGACCTCCGTGGAAGCGCGGGCATCTTTACGGTTCCAGAAAAAGAGGAATTCCCGCAACGGAGTATCCTTGTTTGCCTTGGCGTAGTCCCAGACTGTGGTGGAGAACGAGAGGCTGCTCTGCATTACAATACGGTCGGGAATAATCGGGGTAATCACGTAGTCCATATACACGATGGTGCTGATCACGCCCGGAGAGTTCACGGTTCCGGGCAGATCCACAATAATCAAGTCGTAATTCCCATTTTTCATCAGTTTCCCGGCCGCATCACGGGCGTTCTCCGCTTTTGAGCCGACAATCGTGTAGGCTTTCTTTTTGATGTGCTCATATTGGGAAACCATCAGTTGCTTGAAATACTCGCTGTGCTCGACGGTACGCATATCCCTTTCTTTCATACGTACCAGGCTGTACTGCGGGTAATCGCAGTCGATGACAGCCACGTCCAGTCCTTTCAGGTAATGATAATACCCGGCGAGCATAATCGTCATGGTCGATTTGCCGACTCCGCCTTTCTGGTTGCAAACGGCAACTAAAACTGTGTCTTTTTTCATTGCTTTTCTCATTTATGTTAAACATCAATTCATTCAGTCTTTCAGTAAGTAATGAATGACCGGACATGTGCCGTAATACGGTCTTTACTCCATTCAGTCTGACGGTCATTACTGCACGTCACAAGCTTGTCAGTCAGACATTCCTTACTGCCTGTGTGCAGTACTCCATTCGTGCATTATTCCAGTCATCCATTCACTCATTCGGACAGTCAGTCAGTAAGTAAGTGGTTCAGGCACTCTTTACTGCACATGTTCCGTCGTTCACGCTGCAAATAAAAAGGTATTTTTTCATACCGGCACCATGTTTCAAGGGAGGTGACGACCTATGTCACCGTTTGTCATCACGTTACATATAACTCTCTATTTTACAACAATATAAACCGCCATAACTTTGCACCGACAACGGAACGGACACCGCTGCGGGGCTTTCCCGAAGCCGAAGAATGAGGCTGGAGGGTCAAACACAATTTGACGGTAGGAAAATTCATGTTCAAGCGAACATAGCAAGTTGTGTTTTGAGGCACCCGAAATAAATTCGGGCACTCAAAACAACTTGCCACTCGCCTGGCGGCTCGGGAAGGATTCACTCCAAAGTCGTGAATCCGGGACAGAAGATTAGAAACTGAAAATATCAATGCGTATGGAAGAAAACAAGAGGAAAAAATCAAAAAAAGGAGTGGGTAGAAAACCAAAATCCGACCCTGCCGTGCATCGTTATGTAGTGCGGTTGAACTCGGAAGAGAACGGACGTTTTGACATTCAATTCCAGAAATCAGGATTAAAGGAACGCTCCAAGTTTATCAAGACAATAATTTTCGGTAAAGAAATCAAGGTGATAAAAATCGACAAGGCGCCAATGGACTACTACATGCGCCTGACCAATTTCTATCACCAGTTCCAGAGCATCGGCAACAACTACAACCAGACGGTGAAGGCTGTCAAGAACAACTTCGGGGAAAAACGTGCCTACGCCCTGCTACGCAATCTGGAAAAGGCGACGATAGATCTGGTGCTGCTGAGCAAGCGGATTATCCTACTGACCCGTGAATTTGAGGATGCCTATCTGATAAAGAGGAAAAGGGAGGAGGAATGACATGGTGGCGAAAATCAACAGAGGTGTCTCGCTCTACGGAGCAATCACCTACAACCAGCAGAAAGTGAATGACACCACCGCGCGTATCATTGCGGGAAACCGTATGATTACCGATGTGGCAGGCAATCCGGAACGTGTCATGCAGCAGACCCTTTGGGCGTTTGAGAACTACCTCCTCGCCAACAAGAACACGGAAAAGCCCATCCTGCATATTTCCCTGAACCCTTCTGTGGATGACCGCCTCTCGGACGCTCAATTCGCGGAACTGGCAAAGGAATACATGCAGAAAATGGGGTACGGCGACCAGCCCTACATTGTATATGTACACGAGGATATAGACCGGAGGCATATTCATATCGTCTCCACCTGCGTGAACGAGAAAGGGGAAAAGATAGACGACGCCTACGAGTGGAACCGCTCGATGAAAGCCTGCCGGGAGCTGGAAAAGAAATTCGGGTTGATGCAGGTGGAGGACAAGCGGAAGGAGTTGCTGGAACCGTACATGAAGAAGGCGGACTACCAAAGCGGTGATGTGAAACGGCAGGTTTCCAATATCGTGAAGAGCGTGTTCGGCACGTATCGTTTCCAGTCTTTCGGCGAGTACAGTGCCTTGCTCTCCTGTTTCAACATCGAGGCGAAACAGGTCAGGGGTGAGTTCGATGGTACGCCTTATAACGGCATCGTCTATACCATGACTGATGATATGGGCAAGCCGGTATGTACGCCGGTCAAATCTTCCCTTATTGGGAAACGGTACGGTTACGAGGGATTGGAAAAGCGTATCGTGTACAACGCCCGTGAATACCGGAACAAGAAATGGCAACCGAAGATACGGAACGAGGTGGCACTTGCCATGCACGGATGCCGTGGAGACAGGGACGAGTTCGTCCGTCTGCTTGCTGGAAAAGGCATTGATGCGGTATTCCGCGAAAATGACGAGGGACGTATCTATGGAGCGACTTTCATCGACCACAAGAACCGGGAGGTGTACAACGGCTCCCGGCTCGGCAAGGAGTTCTCGGCAAATGCCTTCGAGCGGCTGTTCAACAGTCCGGTCAATATTCCCGATTTGGACGCGCCTATGCCTGACCTTGACCGGCAAGGCGTTTTCTCCTCCGAAATGGAAAGCTCCATCGAACAGGCTTTCGGAATCTTTGGCATTGACGCCAACGGTCCCGACCCGCAGGAAGAGGCTCTTGCCCGCAGGCTGCAACGCAAGAAGAAAAAGAAACGCCGCTCCCACGGAATATCCTGATTACAGAATTTATAAACGAACCATTAAAATTATATCATTATGCAACAAGAAGATGATTTGAGGGGACTGGCCAAGGTCATGGAGTTCATGCGTGCCATATCCATCGTATTTATTGTCATCCACGTCTATTGGTACTGCTACCGTTCATTCGTGGATATGGGTATCAATATCGGTGTAGTCGACAGGATACTCCTGAATTTCCAGAGGACAGCGGGGCTTTTCAGCAACCTGCTCATTACAAAAGTATTTGCCGTCATATTCCTTGCCCTATCGTGTTTGGGAACAAAAGGCGTAAAGAATCAAAAGATGACATGGCAGAAAATATATGCCTCTTTCCTTGCCGGACTGGTACTGTTTTTCATGAACTGGTGGATGCTCGACCTGCCGTTCAGTCCGATGGTCAATGCCGCCTTGTACACGGCAACGCTTACTGCCGGGTATATCCTGCTGCTGATGTCGGGCGTGTGGATAAGCCGGATGCTGAAACACAACCTCATGGAGGACGTGTTTAACACCGTCAACGAGAGTTTCATGCAGGAGACACGGCTCATGGAGAACGAGTATTCCGTGAATCTGCCGACAAAGTTTGTCTATCAAGGTCGGGAATGGGACGGTTGGATCAATATAATCAATCCGTTTCGTGCTTCCATTGTGTTGGGAACGCCCGGATCGGGAAAGAGTTATGCCGTGGTGAATAATTATATCAAACAGCAGATTTCCAAAGGTTTCGCACTTTATCTATATGATTATAAATTCGATGACCTCTCCGTCATAGCCTATAACGAGTTGCTGAAGAACCTGGATAAATACAAGGTAAAGCCGGAGTTCTATGTGATAAATTTCGATGACCCGAGGCGTAGCCATCGTTGTAACCCAATCAACCCGAAATTCATGGTGGATATCAGCGATGCCTACGAATCGGCATACACGATACTCTTAAATTTGAACAAGACATGGATACAGAAACAGGGTGATTTCTTCGTGGAATCCCCGATTATTCTTTTGGCGGCTATTATATGGTATTTGCGCATCTACCAGGACGGAAAATACTGCACGTTCCCTCACGCGATAGAATTTCTGAACAAGCCGTATGCCGATATTTTTACCATTCTTACCTCGTATCCGTCTTTGGAAAACTACCTTTCCCCGTTCATGGACGCCTGGCAAGGGGGCGCACAAGACCAGTTGCAAGGCCAGATAGCAAGTGCGAAAATCCCGCTTTCAAGGATGATTTCCCCACAGCTTTACTGGGTGATGACCGGCGATGATTTCACACTCGACTTGAACAATCCCGAACACCCTAAAATCCTGTGTGTCGGCAACAATCCCGACAGGCAGAACATCTATTCCGCAGCCCTCGGATTGTATAACAGCCGTATCGTGAAATTAGTGAACAAGAAGGGACAACTGAAGTCTTCCATCATCATAGACGAGCTGCCCACGATTTACTTTCGCGGTATCGACAATCTCATTGCCACCGCACGAAGCAACAAGGTGGCGGTCTGTCTCGGATTCCAGGACTTCTCTCAGCTGACACGTGACTACGGTGAAAAAGAGGCGAAGGTGATCCAAAATACGGTAGGTAACATCTTCAGCGGGCAGGTTGTGGGAGAAACGGCCAAGAACCTTTCAGAACGCTTCGGCAAGATACTCCAGCAGCGACAGTCCATCTCCATCAACCGTCAGGACACCTCCACATCCATAAACACGCAGATGGATTCCCTCATTCCGGCATCGAAAATCGCCAACCTCTCACAGGGCACGTTCGTGGGTAGCGTGGCAGACAACTTCGGGGAAGAGATTGACCAAAAGATTTTCCATGCCCGCATTATTGTCGATAACGAAAAGGTGGCGGCTGAGACCAAAGCCTACAAGAAAATTCCCGTCATCAACGAGTTCAAGGATGCGGATGGCAACGATATCATGCAACAGCAGATAGACCGAAACTATTCCCAGATAAAAGCGGACGTGGTGCGGATAATCGAGGATGAGATAACCCGTATAAAGAACGACCCTGATTTGAAACACCTGATACCACAGGAAGAAAATGACAAGGATAATGAATAGCCATTGAAAGGCCGCTTTTTTATTTTAGCCTGCAAAGGTCGTCCCGTGCCTTTTGGATTGAGCAAGGTCGAGCCCTACGGGTTTTCGGGAAAATCTTCCGCGCTCCGCTTGCGGTATTTTCCCGAAAAGCCTTGCACAATCCGGCACGGAACGGTAAGGCAGGCAAGAAATAAAATACCGGCTCGCCGGTCGGAATTGTTTAACTAAAAAACAAGTTATGAGCAATACAAGAGTAGTCAATATCCGCAAGGAATATCTGGATCGCATGGAAAGAAATACAGAAGCAATCACCATTGACAAGACCTATTGGAAAGGGGTAGCTTATCCAATCAGGGAAATTCAGGTCGGCAATGACATTTTCAGGGTGTCAGTAAAAAGCCTGTACGATGAGTTGGTGAACGATATGCGTAACGGCATTTATGAGGCGATGGAAGCGAATGAGGAGATTGACGGATATTGCACGGATGAGGAACTATGCACACTGACCGATGATGACCTGTACAAAATGTGCTGTTGAAACAAAATGAAATTCAAACAATAAAAAATTAAAGGACATGAAAAAGAGGAGCAACTTCACACCGATGAAAAGATTCCATGAGATTCTTGACAATTACGGCCTGAAACTGATGGAAGTGGGAACCAACCACCTGAGAGTATTCTTTGGCAACCGGAAACTGTTCGACTACTATCCGCTGAGAATGAAATTGTTTGATTACAGACAGTGGCAGCAATTGACATACCCGTCAGTCATGGACGGTACGGACAAATGGGAAACGGAACTGGAAGGCATCATCAACAACCTTATGGTATCACAGCAATAAACATCGACATTATGAACAAGGAAAACAGACAGACGCTCGTTTGGGACAACATTCCCGAATGGGCGATTTTCGCATTGGAGTACGGCATCGAGGAAGAATTGTTTCTGCCGAATGAGGATTTGGAGATGATAAGCCGGTTCATCGGCGAGAATTTCCCGAACGGCTATACGATGAGTGTGGATTGGGAATCATGCACGGAGTTCAACCCACGTCCGGCATTCGGGAAATCGTGCAAGACTTACAAGGTGACTTTTGTAACAAACTAAAACTACCTGCTATGAGAAAGCTAACATTAAGCGAATACAATTCCATCCCGAAGGATTACCGAGGGATCTGGACCGTGGAGCGTTGGGACTTGCCGAATTGGGCGGAAATACGCGAAAAACACATGGGAAAGCGCACCATGATGGTATATGACAAGGGAACATGCCTGCTGGTGGAAGGACTCGGATTTGAAATCGTGGATGATAGTGCCTGGAAAAAGGCGGATGAAGTCAAGAAGGAAATAGGTAGTCATTTCCTGAAATTCTACTGTGAGCAGGGACGTGAACCTCATTATGCGGACTGCACTATCCGGTGGTGCGACACGCTGGAAACGGAAGAAGTGAGGATTGCGCTGGCTATGGATTCCGACAACGAAAAGGACGATGAGATATTCTTCTACTGCGACAGCTTGGAAGATTTGAAATCACTGGCGGACAAGGGCAAAGAGGATTTCATCATAGCCGGATGCATTGGTTTCGGGATATACGAAGAACTGTTACTAACAACTTAAAAACATCGGATATGAGAATCGAATGTCAGGGACATTATGAAAAGACCGTCAAGTATGCTGAGAGCATCGGTGACGAAACGCTGAATAAATGTATCGAGCGGCTCAAGCAATGGGAAGCCAATTCCAATGGCAGGTGCGAAATAGAATTGTACTATGATTCCTCGCCATATTCATTCGGTTTCGCGGAAGTGGCGAAAGATGGGACAAAAGGTGTTGTCGGAGGGCTGCTCTATCATGGCAAGCCGGACCGATCCTTTGCCGTAATGATTGGAGGACCGTTTCACGGGTGGAGCATACACACCTAAATTGTATAGTACCATACACAGTATTGAGTCAAAAAAGTGCAGAGGTAATCAGTTTATGATTACCTCTGCACTTTTTTGACTCGCTTTATTTTTAATGGCTGTTTCATGATTTCAAAAATCAGAAAACCAAAAATTCTTATTAACGAAATTAAAATTAAATTTTTGCAGAAAAACCACAAAATTCAACTATTAAATTCCTATATGGCAAATTTAGGTAACAGCAATATCTCTTTCTCGGGTGTGACTTTGATGGAAATGACTTGGGTAGGTTCCAGTTGGCAAGGTAGCAGTTTCATTTCACCAGATTGAATCAAAAGCGCATTGTCATTTAATTCACGTCCAAGTTTTTCTTCCCAATCATATATGACGAACATTCCCTTTCTAAAAAGTTCAACCCCGTCTTTGCTGTTTGTCACAATCAAACCATCTTTGCCGAACCTGACAGACCAGTCACAGCCATGTTCTTTATATTCAAATGTGCTGTCATAACTGACGGTTTCCTTGCCAATCAGCCTGCCGATAAGGATATCCACATTTGTATATGGATTTCTGTTGTAAACAGGTTCTTCCGTGTTCGCGTCACTTTCAGCCCTTAACCTGCAAGCATTGACCATCCCTTTCAACAGATTATCCTTGACAAGAGGGAATGTTGATTCTGAAGATTTGGTTTCCTGCCAATATCCTTGTTTTCTTGCGTAACCGTTTATGCAGTTCTTGCCGCCACAGTCTTTTTCGGGCTCTTTTCCAGTGCCGCATTCAAATATGTGTTTCTTGCCCCGGATCTTTTCCCCGCATTCCGTCTCATTGAAACAATAGTAAATGTACTCAAAATGGAGAAGCAGATAATATTCAAAGCTGCGGCTGGAAAATGCGATATTGACTTTCTTCCCGTCAATTACCTTATCGGCTTCAGCCAAGGCTTCTTCATGCTTCGGATGCTTGTCTTTGTCATAGACAGCCCAAGATTCGTCAACCCCTTCCGACAAGATTTGCCGTGCGTACAAGACCCACTTTAACGGTGGGGCTCCGGTTATTACCACATCTTCAGCGGCGTCTTTCCCTTCTGTCTTGATTTTGCGCTTTTTCCCTTTGTAACTGCCTCTGGGGGAATTATCCGTTTCTTCATCCTGTGGAATGTGAGGCTGTGGAATGGTGCGGACATCCATGCCGTCATTGTCTTTACAATACAGGTCGCACAGGCTCGTAAAGAATAGCGGCTCGGTCTTGTCCCCTTCGCACACTATCCTGATTACATAGTTGCTGTGACGTGTATTTTCGTTATTTCTTGCCATCCTCCACAAAGAGTTTTTCCAATGATTGCAATGAAGGCACTCCTCCAAATTTGTTGTTCAAATACCATTTGGCAAACAGGGTATCTTCCCTCACATCATCAAAGTCCGAAAGTGTGAACATTTCCGATACGCCGAACTTGTCTTTCTCCGTAAACCAGACCTGGTCCTTACGGATGGTATTTTGGTCAAGAAGGTTTACATCATGCGTAGTGAAAACCAACTGCGCATCCTTCTTGTTTATCCGTCCATTCCTGAATATATCAACAATCAACTGTGTAATGTAAGAGTGAAGACCGGAGTCCATCTCGTCCACAAAGAACGGACTGCCACTCTGCAACGCCTGCAATATATGGCAACCGATGATGAACAACGCCCTTGTTCCAAAGGATTCCTCCTTCAATGGCAAATCAGTCTTTCCGATGTTTTCGCCATCCTTGTATAACCCATGCTGGCTTGTTACTTCCACATCGCCGCTTCGCTTTTCCAATTGAAAATCTGCCAGTCCGGTATCCGCGAAAGCCAGAAATTCAGCAAGCATCTTCTTGTTGTCAGGACGGGAATAGAGCCACCTGAGTATTTCCTTGTCTTCCCCAAGTACGGTATCTTCATGGAAACCGTTGGAAATAACCATATCCGCCAAATACTTTGCGGCATTGGTTATAGGCTCGCAGGGCGTATCCTTCAAGAACTTTGAAATCAACAGCTGGTTCTTGAATACGTTGAACGGTTTGGACGTGGAAAGACTTGAACCGAACTTGATGGTGTCCGATTCCTTATCCTTCGGACGCAATGTGCGTTCATAAAGTAACGTCTGCTTGCCGTTAGGATAGGATATCAATGACTCAGATTCGATTTGCAGTCTGGAAAAACAGACTGCATACTTATACCTTACTCTTTGTGCAATAAACTCCATAGAAAATTCTATCGGTGCGTCTGCCGTTGCACTGTCGAATTTGAAAGGCTGGTACAAAGCGATATCTTCACCGACACGGTTATCCAGATTCAATACCCAACGCCTGAAACCGTACAGGAATTTTATAATGTTGGTCTTTCCTGAAGCGTTGGCACCAAAAATCAAGGAAATTTTCAATGCCTTTTTGTTACCCTCTGCTTTAGTTTCAACCTCACACAGATTTTCGACCTTTGCTTTTGAAGAGGTCGGTTCGGTTGTAAACGAGCATGTGCCCTTGAACGAACGATAATTCTTAAATTCTAAGTTTAATATCATAATTCTGCTACTTTTCTGCAAAAATAGCGTTTTAATTTCTTACAGACAACTTTTTTATCCGATTTTTGCGGATAATCCGTAAAAATAAGACTTAAATTTTGGATGTTCATTTCTAAGCCATGTTCATTAAAAATGAACAATACCATAAAAATGAATATGAAAAGTACCGCTTCCATGCAATGATTATGCGAAAGTAATGATTTTCTGACTATTTATATGCACCCGTTACACTTTTCCATATCATGCAAGAGCTTGTTTCCATATTCTTCTATAAATAACCATCCTAAGTCACGCTTCACTCCCTAAGTCCCTTTGAGAAGATAACTCGGAGGACGATACCTTTCACGTTCAGGCCTCCGGTTTTCGTGCAAAAAATTCCCTACGGTAATTTTTCTTCGAAAAAACGTTCCGGTATCGCCGTCCGAGTTGGGTAAAAAGGTCGGGACTTAGCAAGCGAAGCGACCTACGACGCATAGAACAAGGTCAAGACAAAACCTGACGGGAGTACTTTATAAAATTCAGACCGTCCCAATTGGGACATCTATCCTATCATAAATCCTTTTCCTTTCGGCCGCCTGTCTTATGAGAAATACAAGGAAGTAGGGACAAAAGCAGCTCGCTCTCAACTCTGCATAATACAGGTTTTCTTTTTCCCTCTTCGTCCCTTTCCCTGCTTCGGTTTCTCTCTGCCTTCCCGTACCTTGTGGCCCGCCCTTTTCCCTCTGTTTTTTCCCTTTTTCGTTTTCGTGCTGTCACCCTGCGGTGAAACGTGATGACAAGTGATGTAATGTGTAGTTCAACTAATTATAAATCAATTATTTATCAAATTTTGCTATATATATTTGCGGTGACAATAGTAGTTATCAACTCTAAAAACTCAAAGTTATGGCAAAGAAAAATGTTAGGGACGAACCCCTGAAGCCGCAAGTGACCGAGAACGAACAGATGAGTGACATCGTGTTCATCCTCGACAAGATGGAACTGATTTTACAGGCGGTGTCAAAAATCGGGAAGGACGGGAAATACAGCACCGTTCCGGCGGACAAGGAACACAGCAACTCCTTCCTGAAAATCGACCGGTACGCCAACATGTTCGAGAACTTCATCAAGAATTTCTGGAGCCAGCTCAAAGACCCGACCCGTTTCGGTATCCTCTCCGTCAAGGCGGACACGCTGGACAGCCCGGAAGTAAAGCAGGCCATCGAAGACCTCGCCGCCGGAAAGCAGACAAAAGCCGTGGAAGACTTCCTCAAAAAATACGAAATCGTTCCACGCGACAAGGAAAACCAAAGTATCAACAATCAAAATCAAGAAGAAATGGCAAAGAAAAATGAGACACAGCAGCAGGCCGCACAGGGTGACGGCACGCAGCAGCCCAAGTACCGCTACAACGAGTCCATGATCAACTGGGAGGAACTGAAGAATTTCGGACTTTCCCGCGAGTACCTCATGGAGCGCGGACTACTTGACCAGATGCTGAAAGGCTACAAGACCAACCAGGTCGTGCCCATCAGCATGAATTTCGGCTCCGCCGTATTACGTACCGATGCACGACTGTCATTCCAGCAGTCCGTGGGAGGCCCTATCGTATTAGGTATCCACGGCATCCGCCAGAAACCCGAACTCGAACGCCCGTACTTCGGTCACATCTTCTCCGAAGAGGACAAGAAGAACCTGTTGGAGACAGGCAACATGGGACGTGTCGTGGAACTGAAAGGGCGCAACGGCGAATACATCCCTTCTTTCATAAGCATCGACAAGCTCACCAACGAGGTGGTCGCCATGCGCGCGGAAAACGCCTACATCCCGCAAGAAATCAAAGGTGTGAAACTGACCGACCAGGAAATCAACGACCTGCTGGAAGGCAAGAAAGTGTTCATCGAGGGCATGATTTCCAATAACGGCAAGGAGTTCGACGCCCACATCCAGGTCAACGCCGAACGCAGGGGCATCGAATACATCTTCGAGAACGACAAACTCTTCAACCGACAGTCGCTGGGCGGAGTGGAACTTACCAAGCAGCAGATTGAAGACCTCAATGCGGGCAAGGCCATCTTCGTGGAGGGGATGGAGCGCAAGGATGGTGAGTTGTTCTCCTCGTACGTCAAGTTGGACGAAGCCACGGGAAGACCCTCCTACACACGCTACAATCCCGATTCCCCGGAGGGAGCGCGTGAAATCTACATCCCGAATGAAATAGGCGGCGTGAAAATCACCGCCGAGGAACAGCAACAACTGCGCGAGGGCAAAGTCATCTTCCTCAACGACATGGTGAACCGCAAGGGCGAGGAGTTCTCCTCCTTCATCAAAGCGGACCTGGAGACGGGACGCCTGAGCTACTCACGCACACCGGACGGCTTCGAGCAGCGTGCCGAGTTCAAGATACCGGAAAAGGTATGGGACGTGAAGCTGACCCGGAACCAGCGTGCCGACCTCCAGAGCGGCAAGGCGGTACTGGTCGAGGGCATCAAAGGCTACGATGGAAAGACCATCTCGCAGTATGTCAAGGCGAACTTCAACCAGGGCAGGCTGGACTTCTACAACGAGAACCCGGACCGCAAGCGTGATGCATCGCAGCGCAACGTGGTGGCGAACGCTCAGAAGCAGGGACAGGAACAGGCTGGCCGCAAGTCCAAGGGGGCAAGCATAGCCTGAGCATGAATCAAAATGAATGTCAAATCAAAAAAAGCTGGAATATGAACGTGAACAATAAAAACAACACGCCATTCAAGGCGGAAGACGTAAACTGGGAAGAACTCGCGGGAATTGGTATCCTGAAGGACGAGTTGGAAATGTCGGGGGAACTTGACACGTTGCTCCGGGGAGAGAAGACGAGGGTGATGTCACTCAGCCTTGTGCTGCTGGGCGTGGACGTGGTGATGGACGCCACCCTGCAACTGGTGCGCAAGGACGGTGATGCACTGATCGAAATCCTCGGTGTCAAGCCGGTGGCATGACAAACGCACATCCTTTATAGCAAATTAAAAATGTCAAACCGCCGTTTCCCGTTTTCCGGTTCCGGTAGCGGGGAACGGCTTAAATTTTATCCGAACATGAAAGCAATCATAGCAGAAAAACCGAGTGTCGGCATAGATATAGCCCGTGTGGTCGGGGCTACCGACAAGAAGGACGGCTACTGTACAGGCAACGGCTATATGGTCACGTGGGCGTTGGGACACCTGGTGTCGCTCGCCATGCCCGGCGCGTATGGCTACACGAAAACCTCCGCCGAAGACCTCCCGATGCTACCGGACCCGTTCCGTCTGGTGTCCCGCCAGGTCAGGACGGACAAGGGAATGGTGACGGACATCGCCGCCGCCAAACAACTGAAAATCATCGACAGCGTGTTCGACCGGTGCGACAGCATCATCGTGGCTACCGACTGCGCCCGTGAAGGGGAACTTATCTTCCGCTGGATATATTCCTACTTAGGCTATACCAAACCGTTTCAACGCCTGTGGATATCCTTTCTCACCGACGAGGCCATCCGCGAGGGCTTGGCGAACCTCCGGGACGGCAGCGACTACGACAGCCTGTATGCCGCCGCTGACTGCCGGGCAAAGGCGGACTGGCTGGTGGGCATGAACGCAAGCCGCGCATTGGCGGTAGCCTCCGGCTCGGCGAACAACTCCATCGGGCGTGTGCAGACCCCGACGCTCGCCATGGTCTGTGCCCGCTTCAAGGAGAACCGGAATTTCGTCTCCACCCCTTACTGGCAGCTGCACCTCACGCTGAAACGGCAGGACGCGCACCGCATGTTCATCCACACGGAAGAGTTCAAGGAGAAGGATGCGGCAGAGGCGGCATACCGGAAAGTCACTTCCGGTTCTGTGGCGACAATCACCAAGGCGGAACGCAAGAGGACTTTCCAACAGGCTCCGCTTTTATATGACCTGACCGCGCTCCAGAAAGACTGCAATGTCCATTATGACCTGACAGCGGACAAGACCCTCTCCATCGCCCAATCGCTATACGAGAAGAAACTGATTTCCTATCCGAGGACAGGGAGTCGTTATATCCCCAAGGATGTCATGCGGCACATTCCTTCCTTGCTGGAGAAAATTTTTGCCATGCCGGAATTCAAGGAATACGGGCAGTCTTTCGACCTGTCAAACCTGAATAACCGCTGTGTGGACGACACGAAAGTGACCGACCACCACGCCCTGATTATAACGGGCATCGCACACGAAGGGCTGTCTGAGGCGGAATCAACTGTTTACACCATGATTGCCGGAAGGATGCTGGAATCCTTTTCACCACCATGCGAGAAGGAACTGCTGGTCATGGAATGTGCCTGCGAGGGAATGGCGTTCCGTTCCCGCTCTTCCTCCATCGTCAGACCGGGCTGGCGCGGCGTGTTCGCCAGAAAGGAGGACAGCGAGAAGGACGAGCCGGAACGTGACGGGGGAACGGCGGAATTTGCCGAAGGCGAGGCCGTTCCGGTCATGGGACATGGATTGGCGCAGAAGAAGACCCTGCCCAAGCCGCTGTACACGGAAGCCACCCTGCTGGCTGCTATGGAGACCTGCGGGAAAAACATCACGGACGAACAGGCGAAGGAGGCCATCAAGGATTTGGGCATAGGCACACCCGCCACCCGTGCCGCCATCATTACCACCCTTGTCAAACGTGACTATATCGCCCGCTCCGGCAAAAGCATTATCCCGACCGAAAAAGGGATGTATATCTATGAGGCGGTGAAGGACATGCGTGTGGCGGACGTGGAACTGACGGGAAGCTGGGAGAAGACCCTGGCGCAGGTGGAGAGGCATACCCTCGATACGGAAACCTTCATGCAGTCCATCCGGGATTACACCCGCAGGGCAACCGCTGAGATCCTGCGCTTGGAGTTCCCGACCATGCAGGAAAAGTCATTCACCTGCCCCAAGTGCAAGACGGGGAAAATCATCCTCCGTTCCAAAATGGCCAGGTGCGACCATGACGGGTGCGGGCTGCTGGTGTTCCGCCGCATCCTGAACAAGGAACTGACCGACACCCACATGGAACAGCTTTTCTCCTCCGGCACCACCAGACTCATCAAGGGGTTCAAGGGGAAGAAAGGCGTACCGTTCGATGCCGCCGTCACCTTCGATGCGGAATACAACACGGTATTCTCGTTCCCGAAAACCGGGAACGGAAAGAAAAAATAACACCGTCATTCCAATTCGCGGGCAAAGGTAGCGCACCGCCTTTTTCCACCGGCAAGGTCAGGCCCTCCGGGTTTCGGGGAAAATCATCCTCGCGCCGCTCCGGTATTTTCCTCCGAAAACCTTGCCTGTGGAGGCGGTACGCATCCCGGCCCGTGAAATTGGAAAAGACTGTTTCACCCGTTAATACCGGAATGTCATGAAAACAAGGGAATATATCGACAAGATTCAAGCGAACAGATGGGTACGGACCATCGCATTGGGCTTTGCCGCCTTCATCGTGTTCAGTTATATGTACACACGGGGCATATCCCCCGTGTGGGCTGCGGTAGCCATCGTGTGTTTCAGGGGATTCTTCAGGTTCCTCTACCGGATAGCCTGCCTTCTGGTGGCTGCGGCCATACTTTTCTGCATACTCAGTTTTCTGGTATCCTGACAATATTTGACCATGAAACATAACTGCCATACAAAATCAAGTGGAACCTTACAGAACAGGGCTGTCTTCCGGGACGGCTCTTTTTGTTTTCCGCCCTCTGTGGAACCGGAAACCATAACGACAGGAATAAAAGGAAAAGGGATGAAAACACAGACTTGGCATACCGGAAACTACCGGGCAAAATTGGCAAATGCCTTTGTTCGGACGGCAAGGTCAAGCCTTGCGGTTTCGGAAAAAATCATCCTCGCCGGAGGCTTGCGGTATTTTTCCCGAAAACCTTGCCTTACCGAAGGCATCTGCCGTCAGGCCCTTGTAGTTCACGGGCTGCCAAAGCCCGAATATTCACAATTAAAAAAATAAAGAGACATGAACCAAGCATTTGCAACAAGCGCACCGCCGGCTCCCATGAGGATGCCCATGCCGGTAACGAGAAGAAAAAGGACGGTGGAACCCGAACCTGCCGTCAAGTTCCCGCCACGGGGGACGACAGGACCGGTACACATTTCCACCCTGTTGAACCCGATACTGGAAATTAGCCGCCATCCCGACAGGAACAGGCTGCTGGCCAAATTGTTCAGTGAAGAATAAAACCCAGTAATAACTTTTAATACATTAAATTATGTTTTTTACAGCAATCCACCAGATGATGACCGAAGGCGTGGATCTCACGCTTGTCATCCGCAAAGCGAACGGACAACTGACAGTATCTTTACTGCCAAAGTCGAACGGGCTGAAGGACGAAGCCCAGAACCACCTCGTACCACTGACCGTCAGCGGGCTGCCGCAGGAACTGGACGCGGGTTTCCTGCAAGCCGTCGCACGTCCTATACAGAAGACTACCGGATTGATTTCCAACATGGCGCAATTCGAGGCGCAGGCTGAGAAGGCCGCGTCCGAGAGCAAGGCGGCAAAGGAAACCAAAGCGAAGGAAACGAAAGAGGAAAAGGAGAAGCGGGAGAAGTACGAGAAACATTTCAAGAAAGCGGAGGAACTGATCGCCGCCAAGAACCACAAGGAGGCGGTTACCGCGCTCGGGCAGGCACGTCTTTACGCCAAACCACAAGACCAGAAGAAAATCGACGAGATGGTGGCGGAACAGACAAAGGCGATGAACAAGGGCAGCCTGTTTGAACTGATGGATGAACCGGCTCCACAGCCACAACAGCCGCAGGCACAACCGGCAGCCGCACCCCAACAACCACGGCAGGCTCCACAATATCCTCCGCAACCGCAGGCGCAGAGACCGATGGCAACGCAGGCTCCCGGCGGACAGCAGAGACCGGCAGCCAGCCCTCAGCAACAGCAGGCAATGTGGCCGCCGCAACAACCGCCACAGGGACCGGGACAATATTACCAGCCACAGTCGCAACCCTACATGGGACAGCAGCCAGTACCGCAACAGGCTCCACAACTCGCACACGGGGGATACCATGGGACACATTGGCAGGAGCCGGTACAGCACCCTGAAGAACTGTCCCCGCATTATCACGCCGGAGAGGATGAACCCAATTACCGTCCGGAGGATTACGAGGAATATCCCGATTTTCCGCAGTCTATGTTAGAAAATCATGTCTCACAATATCAAGCAGTATAAGATTATGGCACTCGAAGTAACAGGAATGACACGCTCATTCACATTCAAGAAAGGCAGCGGAATGGTAATGCTCGATGACCCCAACCCGTCGGACAGCCCCGAAATGGTCATGAGCTATTACTCCAACTTCTACCCGGAGCTGACAACGGCAACGGTACACGGACCGGTCATCAAGGACGACAAAGCCGTGTACGAGTTCAAGACCACCATCGGGACCAAAGGATAGGAAGCATGAAGAAGGAACGAAAGAAAAAGAACAACAAGAAAAGGAAACCATGTGTACCATTGGACGAACAACAGTCAAGGCAGCTGGCGAGGCTCATCATCGGCCAGACGCGGAGGAATGTACGGTACGGCGTGAACAGGGAAGAACGGATTGCGGCTCCAAGCGGGGCCGTAATTCTTTTCTAAGCACAGCCTTCATACCGCTGGCACAGAATAATCTTACCGTGGATTGTTACGACAGCGGCGAATGCAACAGTATAAACGTAATCACGCGGGATAACTACGAATTCCTGCGTGATTCGTATTTCAGGTATTCCCTGCTGTTGCAGAAGGAAGGCGTACACACGCCCGGAAACAGTGTCGGGGAAGGCATCGCCAATCTGTACGATGAAATGAACACGCTTGTCGGTGACGAACTGCATGTCAATATCGAGCAGGAAGGCGGCAGGCTTTTCTTCCGGCTGTGGAAATACCACAAGTGGGGAAGTTTCACGCTGTATTACTTTCCGGTGAAGTTTCTGAAATCGCTCAACCCTGTCTTGAGGAGGATTGCCATTACCTTTATCCATAAACTGATGAAAGCAAACGGCATTGATACATTCGTGGATTACGAAGAATCGGACTTTTTGTTTGAAATGCTTTCGGAGGATGACGGCAGCGACCCGGAGGAGTGGAAAGAACGCATGAAACTGCTGAACTCCTATCAGGAAGGGAAAATCGGCAGGCTGCTCAAACGGGTGGAAACGAAATCTTATTACAAGAACCTGCCGAAAGCGCTTGAGGCATATACTCCACAAAACGGGTTTGAACAGCCTTTGGTCGATGCGATGAAACGGGGTCTCCCGTTTCTGACGCCTGCACGGGGCATCATGCAATACGGTTATGACGCCTATTACTCGGAAAATCCGGACTTCCACCCGATGTATCTGCAACAGCAGATAAGGGTCGTGTATGACATCAACGACATCATATCCGACTATCTCGTTGACTATTACAATTCCTATAGCAGGGAGACCTACGACATCACTCCGGTGACTGCCCTTGACCTGTCGCCCGATACCGAAGAACTGTTCAGCATGGACGATTACCCGGAACGGTTCTTTCGGTGGGCGGACGAATTCATATCTTTAATCAGTTGAATTATGTTGGAAACGAATGAACTTACCCAAAAACTGAGGACGCTGCTCCATCCGAGGGCGGCGTTGATTGCCTATTCAGGCGAGAAAGACAACTCTTATGCCTCTGACAACAACTATTTTGTTGAGATAAGGGATATAGACGATAACGGAATGATGGGAGAAGGTCGGCCCGTCACGGTGGATTTCATGAACGAACTGGTGCGCGGTTATTCCGAAAACCACAGCACCACGCCATACGGCAGGATTCCGCCCAATATGCTGTGGTGCGACCCGCGCAAGGGCAGTGAGAGGTATATCTGGTACAATCCCCCGCAGAAACGGATGATGTTTTTCAAGGAATCCCTTCAAGTAGAGAATGCAAAATACAACCTGCCGGGAGTCATTTACGTGGCAGGTGGCAGTTCGTTGAGTATATATGCTTACAAGGACAAGAAACTGACGGAAAAGACGGGTCTTTATGCCGCACCGTTCTTCAACGTGACAGGGGCAAATGTCTGTCTGGGTTCCGCTAAAATAGACAAGCCGAGAGATTTGACCTACAAAAACCTGTTGGAGTATTGGGAGAAGAAGTTCTGGCTGACGGAGTTCTCGCACTTGGGTGGCGGAGGCAACCCGACCAGATCCAACCTGGTCCTGGTGACGAAAGCCGCCAAGGACAAGCCTTTCAATACTGACGAACTGAAACCTTTGAATAACTTGAAACTGAAAGACATATTGAAATGAAAAGAGTACACTACATAGACAATTATCTGCTGAACCCGCAACACCCGGTCACTGTGAACCTGATCGGCGCGGGAGGAACCGGCTCGCAGGTACTGACCTGCCTGGCACGGCTGGACGTGACATTGCGGGCACTCGGACATCCGGGACTGTTCGTCACGCTCTACGACCCTGACATCGTTACGGATGCCAACATCGGCCGTCAGCTTTTCGGCAGTTCCGACCTGGGGCTGAACAAGGCGCAATGCCTGATTACCCGTGTGAACAATTTCTTCGGCAATGACTGGAAAGCGGTACCGGATATTTTCCCGACCGTACTGAAAGATGCCAGACGGGACGACATGGCGAACATTACCGTCACCTGTACCGACAACATCAAGTCACGGCTTGACTTATGGAACGTATTGAAAGCCGTGCCCGCCTCGAATTACCGTGATTACGAGACACCGCTTTACTGGATGGATTTCGGGAACACACAAAGTATGGGGCAGGTTGTGCTGGGAACCATACCCAAGAAAATAAAACAGCCCGCTTCCGAGTTGTACAAGACTGTCGATTCGTTGAAGGTCATTACCCGGTTCGTGAAATACGCGAGGGTGAAGGAGGCGGATTCAGGACCGAGCTGCTCCTTGGCGGAGGCGTTGGAAAAGCAAGACTTGTTCATCAACTCCACACTGGCGCAACTCGGTTGCAATATCCTGTGGAAGATGTTCCGTAACGGGATGCTGGAATATCATGGGCTGTTTCTGAATTTGGAGACAATGAAGGTGAATCCGATGGTTGTATAAATATGTAATTGATGATTATAAACCGTTTTTCCCTTTGTTGAAGCGTTCCTGCAATACTTTTTTAAGGTTGTCAGATGATTGCAGGCCGAGTTTTTTTCGGATATTGCTGCGTTGACATGTGATGTTACTTTCCGATTTTCGCAATATAGAGCACACCTCATTCAGCGATTTTCCCATGATTACGAGTCGATATATCTCTATTTCCGAAGGAGACAGTTCGGGAAAGATTTCAGTCAAGCTGTTCCGTTCCATTTCCATTGCCAGCATAGCCTCTTTTACGTTGGATATGACATTGTTGCGGACTTCATCACTCAATAATTCAAGCAGGTTTTTTGTCTCCGCCGCCTCGTGTTCCATTTTCGAGAGCCTGATGTACGCCATCACCTGCTCCTTTTTTATATTCAGAAAGCCGAGAATTTCCTCCTCATCGTGCTTCAGACCGGTGTTTTTCATTGTTCAGATTCCGTATATTCCTCACCAGCAGATTACCAAGCACGGTAACAGCTACGACATCACCATGTACAGAGTGGCGAAATTTTTCAGTATGCTGTTATCCGTAATCACAACGCAGGCCATGTACGTAATCATACCTATGCCACCGAGTATATATGGAACTTTTCTGAGCTGTCCTATGAGGGAAAACATGACGTTGGCCACCAGCAGCACCATGTTTCCCACGATGAGCATGATGTTGTATTCCGACCGGAACAGCGCACATAGCAGCATCTCGTTGCAGGTGAACAGCTGGGCTACAACCGTCATCACGCCGAATGTATGCCGCATGGATATCCGGTTTAGTCTGTATGCAAGGACAAGCATCAGTGATATGCCGAGGAATATGCAGTTCAGCATGAGCGGCAATCTGTCCTATGGACCGGACAGTCCGGTCAGGTTTACGACAAGGCCGGTTATTAGTGTCAGTGAATACAGGATGAACGTTATCATCTGTTGTCCGGCAAGCTGCAACGGATCTTTCCCGACGGTCGGAAACATCCTTGAAAATATGGCATAAATCGGGGAATTTTCCATAAAATAAGCTCTTTTAGTTTATATTGGGATAGAAAGTTAACGAAAAACCAGCCTACTCTATTTTAGTGCGCATATATTGTGCAGGCGTCATTCCCGAAATCTTGACAAAAGCCCTGTAGAATGTGCTACGGCTGTTGAAATTGGCCTCTTCGGCAATCGCATCAACAGAAAGATAAGGTTTTTCTTTCATCAATTTGATGGAATACTCTATTTTTAGCCTATTCAAATAATCGTTGAAATTATCAGAGCCAGCATATCTCCGCAGTAAGGGACTGAGGTCATTCTTGCTGATACCGACGACACGTATCAAGTCATCACGTCCGAATCCGGGTTTCAAGAAAAGCTTTTGTTCGACAAGCAGGCTTTCCATCTTCATGAAACGAGCATATTCTTCATCACTATTTATCCCCGGAGTTGTCACATCCGTTTTTGCGGTGGCTGTTAATTTCTCTTCATCAGGAAAGGATGAGTCGGCTTCGATTTCTATCGTTGGTTCATGAGTATCCTTTGTTTGTGTAAACACCTTACGCAATTCTTCACGTTGTGCTAACAATTCGTCTATCTGTTTGGCCGCGATACGGTTTCGCCTCTTTGTCTTTTGCAAATTCGCAAAAGTTATCCAAAAGATGATAAAAAGTAAAACCAACAAAATGCACGAACTTACCAGCAAAAGCATACGCCGTTCAGACAGAGCATGGGATTTAGCCAACAACAATTCTTTCTCTTTCAGCTCAAATTTGGTAGCGAACTCTTGTGCCTTGCTCTTGCTCTCACGAGTATAAATGCTGTCCTGCACCACGTAGCAACGTTGCATGGAAGCATCGGCCAGATCAAAACGCTTCATACCACGGCAAATCCGTGTACGATATTCAAGCAGGAGTAGATACTCATAACTTATGGTGTCGTTTGTAAAGGCTGACAGGCAGGCTTCGTTAAGTGATGCCGCCTCCTGATAACGACCTGCATCCAGCAGGTAGGGAATACCGAATTGTTTTCCGGTAAGTGTTTGTGAAAAGTGGGAAGACTGATATTTTCCGTATATTTCCTCAGCCTTTTCTTTCTCTCCATTCTTATACAGCAACACGGCCATTTTGGTATAAAGGAATCCGTATTGTTGGTCGATGTACCCCGGAGGAGGGCCAGGTTGTTCGCTCATGCGTTGTATGACAATTTCACGCTTGTAGCCAGTTTCGATTGCCTTAGACGTCTGTTCTTGGTTTATGAGAAATGTCATGTACTCACCATAAAGGGTAGAAAGTCTGGACATTTCACGAACATCGTCCGTCCCCTCCAGTAAATCCACAGCTTGTTCAAAACATTCTTGTGCTCTTGTATTGTTTTTCATACCTATATAAGTACGCGCCATGGTAGAAAGTATCACTGCCTCTTCTTTTTTATAACCTAAAATGCGTGCTTGACGGATAGCTTCTTGACATACGGAAATGCCTTCCTCATACTTATTCTGTGTTTCTAATACTCCTGCCAACATCTCCATAAAAGGCAGACAGCGTTCTGGTATCAAACGTATTGAATCGTTTTGCAACGCACGGCGCACACAAGTTTCCTTGGCTGTCAAGTCGTGCTTGATTTCATAACACATAGCACGTAACAAATCAATCCGGAAGGGAGTGATGCCGGAAACCGAACTTCTCTCGGCCTCGTCCAACAGTTGTAAAGCACTATCGGGATAGTTTACATATATAGAACGAATCGTACGCTCGGTCAACAGACTGTCTGAAACCGTCGCCCCCGTACGAAAAGGGTTAACCACCCAAAGTATGAAGAATACCAAGATACAACTCAATCTCATTTTTACCATATTAAAAACACCTACAAAAGTAACAAATCGCTTTGATTAAACCAAAGAATTGACACTTTAGCATTGCTATTCTCTGTAGATTTTTTGGTTCAAACTTGTATTGATAGTCATTGTAACTAATTATATGTCAGCACACATGGACAAATTGAGATATGTAGAGACAATTTGAGACAAACGGGCTCGGAAAGTTCGCTTATTTTTGTTGGAGTAAAAAAATCCCGATTATTATGAGACGAAACAGAACACCATTCAGACGCTTTTTACCTATGGACACAGATGTTGCGTCCATGATTCAAATAGTCGCCATAATCATCGCTTTGGTTATTGTGATGGTGTCTATTGTTTTTTTAGTGACCGGATAATGTATGGGGAACATATAGAACAATAAGAAGTAAAACAAATACTAATCAAAAAAAGAATCAAAAATGAAAAGAAGTAATTTATGGAGAAGTGTATCTGCCCTGTTGATGGCAGGTTGTATCTGTTGCACCATGCCGTCATGCAGCGATGACGATGCACCGGCAGTCATTGAAGCCGCACAGCCGACTGCATCCGCTTATGAACTGAATGAAGCGGGCGAGGTTGCCTTGGAATTTGAAGTAGTCCCCGGAGACGCCCAAGTAGATGAGGTGACGATCGTAGGAGGAAACAGCGCGTTCGAATCAAAAGGTTTCACACCCAAAGGAAATGGCAAATGGCTGTTGAACGCCAAAGTAACCGACTTCACGCAGATCAAGCAAGACAACGCCATCACCCTGTCCGTTGGCCAGACCGGTGGAGCATCCAGCGAGGTTATGCTTACTGTGATTGACCCCTACACCATCGAAAACAAGTTCCAACTGGAACAGCCCAAAGGGTTCAACTACTACAGTGCCGACAAAGAAAACTTGTATGCAACCGGCCTTCCGGTAGCCCTCAAGCCTCTGCTGCCGGAAAACCTCGACCTGATCGATACAGAAAACATCAAGGTGGTTGACGGAACTCCATCCCATCCGATAGGCGTTGCCCACTTCATCAAAACTCCTTTGGAAGGCGAGGTTGGTTTCACACTGAGGATAAATCCCGAAAAGCTGGAAGAGGTGCAGAAAGCCATCCCGACATTCAGTCCGCTTGACTTCAATGTGCAGCTCACTTCCAAGAACAACCGTGTAGCCAGCCTGCCGCTGACAACGATGGCTTGCACACCGCTGACAACCGTTGAAGACGACGCGCTGACCGTATCGGTAGCCGAACTGAGTAACCCGGACTTCGAAAAGGAATTCGACATCGATGTAACCCACAAACTCAGACACATCGGTATATTGGAAAAGACGAATTTCGAGGCGGTAGAGATGGGCTTGCTGAATGAGAAAGGCGAACCGGTGGACGACGCGCCTTTCATCGTGGGCTTGTTCGACACAGATGCCAACGGCAATACCAAATGTAGCGTGAGCCTGATGGGAGATGCTGAATTCAACTACGCTCCGGGCACCTACTACTACGTACAGCGTTGCAGCCAACCTTGGAAATACAACGGCAAGACATACAACCCTGTTTGTGCCGACATGAGATTCAAAATCGTCATCGAGTAAACGGATTACCAAAGGATGAAACAATTCTTTGATACGGATTGGTGGAAAAACACGACCGGATGTACGGTGGGTACCATAATCGGTATCCTCCTCACATTCGGGACGAGTTTCCATTTGGAGAACCGAAACAAAGCGGAGATGGCACGGAAGACCGTGCTGCTCACCTTGCACAACCTGGACGCATCCACCCGGAACATGCAGACGCTCTTGGACGAGTTGCAGCAATACGACACGCTTTTCACACGGGCCGCTTCTCTTATGCCCGACCGCTTGGGAGAGATGGGAGACGACTCGTTGCGAATATTCATCAACGCCTTCGGCTCACGCCGATTGCTGATGACGGACTATACCACGAGCAGCATCTTCTCCAACAGTTTCGAAGTATGGCAATGCCTGGACGACGAGAAGGTGATCGGGCGGATAGGCAACTGTTATAGCGTGCTGGATGTGTGCAACGAAGAGTACAAAAGAATGGAAGCATTGCGTATGAAAGCCTTTCAAGCCTACTGGGGCGAGTGTCCGCCTATGGACTACCCGGACGTTGAAAAGGCGGCAAAGGCGCTCCTCATGCGGAACGACGTGCGGTATGTGTTGCAAATACATCCCAACATCACGCAAATGTTGAGAAACACCCACGACATTGTCTGCCAGTTGAACGAGCGCAACAAACAGGTGCTCCGCATCACACAGGAGGAACTGGATGAAGCAGGGAAACTGTTGGAGAAAAACTCCTACGACATCGATTCGGACGATATACAATCCCCGGAAAACAATTTGAATGAAAACGAAGGAAACGAATAAAACAACAATGAGTAAAATTAAAATAAATATATGGATACTGGCCACCCTGTTGGCCTTGCTGACCGCCTGCCGCGATGAGGCGGATGATGTGATACAACCCGGCATGCTCGAAGGTAAGAATACGCTGACCGAACAGTTTGACATCATCTGGAACGGAATCAACCAAAACTATGTGTTCTGGGAGATAGACCCGACCGATTGGGATGCCGTCTACACCCAGTATCGCCCGCGCTTTGAAGAGCTGGACAAGAAGGAAAACGTTCCGACAGCCGACTTGCAGAAACTCTACGAGGAGGTATGCGGCACGCTGATCGACCATCACATGAATATCAAGGTGAAAAACCTGAAGCCCGCCCCCGGCGATCAAACGGACATCGTCTCTGTCCATCCCGGCGGGATGGAAGTGTCAAAACGGGAAGACTTCTTTCTGGATATCCCCCGCGAAGGCTTCCAAGTGTATCGCAACAAGCTGAAAGCAGCGGGGCGCATCACAAACGACTACGAGTTCGTCAACAACAACCCCGAAGCCGGCTTTGATCATCTGTTCACCTACGTTATCGACAATGATATCCTTTACCTGAGATTCAGCAACTTCGCAATCATCGAACAGATATCTAAAGCGGACAACCCGGAGAATACCGAAGCACGTGAAGCGAAGGAGGTCTATTGTGAATATATGAACCAACTCGTGTTCAACCAGAAGATCAAAGGAGTCATCGTCGATGTGCGCAACAACGGGGGAGGCTTTTTGTGGGATATGTTCACCATACTGGGACCGCTGCTGAAGGAAGACATACATGTGCTCGACACAAAGACTAAGATGGGACTGGGACGCTTGGACTACGGCGAATGGAATCCCTTCAATGCACAAGTTACCACACAACGGCAAGTAGGAGAAATGTTGGACTGGGATGGAAAACTGCCCGAAACCGACTGCATCGGCGACCGGAAGTTAGTGTTGCTGACAGACAATTGGTCGGTGAGTATGTCGGAAATGACAGCGGCAGCAGTCAAGCAGCTGCCTTACGCCACGGTGATAGGCCAGCGCACGTTCGGCGGCCTTGGCCCCTTGACTACTAACACCCATACCTCCTTTTCCGGACAGTTTGGCGACAGGAATTTAGAAAATACAAGCTACTTTGTTTATACCAGCACATGGATGTCGCGCACACACGATGGCGAACAGCTGGAAGGCATAGGGATCACACCAGACATTCCGGTGAAACAAGATTTCGAACGGTTTACCAAACAGCACATAGACGACCAGCTGGCATACGCCATCGACTTCCTGCATGGCAAGAAATAAGAGAGCTACATGACATTGTATAACAACTGATAAGAAAGAAAATATGAAACAAAACAAATGGATAATAACCGGCCTGCTGTTCTTTGCTGCCATCTTCCTGCCCGACCAAGCTGCCGCGCAATGGAAAGTAGGGCTAAATGCCGGATATACCTATAACAGTTATAGCATCGACACACAATATGCCTACGACTTCAACTACGACGGCCTGGGCGGTCTGACCGTGGGTATCCCTGTGGAATATGGCATTCTGGATTGGTTGGCGGTACGCGCCGACCTCACTTACCTGCAAAAGGGGCACTCGATGTCCCGCGCCTACAACCCCACCTACCGCGACCGCCGCGACCATTACCTCGCGCTGCCCGTGATGGCACGCTTCTCTTTCGGGGGTGAAAAGGTACGCGGATTCCTCCATGCCGGAGGTTACATGGGCTACTGGGCGAAAAGCTGGGTGCAGGGTATGGAGGAGAGCAAGAGCTCCATACTGGATGACTTGATGGCAGATAAAGACCCGGACGTTTTCGTCGCTTACGACCATAAATATGAGTTCAACTCCACGCGCGACAACCGCTTTGATGCCGGTCTGGTGGGTGGCGTAGGTCTATCTTACCGCATCCGCCCGCATATCGAGGTGGAAGCAGAAGGTCGTTGCTACTACGCGCTGACTTCCATCACCAAGGATTATATGAAGCATACCAAACAACCGCAATACAACACCACTTTCGCCCTGCAGGTCGGAGTGAAGTATTGTTTTTAACAAACAAGGGGCAAGCCTCCTAAAAGCAAAGAGTTATGAACAAAACATCTATACGCAACCTTCTCATTTTAATGGTTCTATCTATTAGCCTCGCGCAGCCGGTAATGGCTCGTGAGGCAACGAAGAATGCCGACGCACCGGTGTCGCTGACGATACAACAGGCAGGACACATGCCCAACGGCTCGCTATTCAACCCCACACTCCAATTGGAAGTGAAAGCCCCGGCTCCGCTCCCTGCCGACGAGGCAGTGCTGATGCTCCGCGTGTATCGCCAAAGCGAACAAGCACCTTTAACCAAGCAAGACATCTACCTGACCGGAGCGGCAGAAGGTATCAACCATGCGCTGCATGCGCCATCCGCCACTTGGGCAGATCAGGTGACACTGTCGCCGTTGGCAGGCGGAACACGCCATTATTACACCTTCTCGCTCGTGACTAACCGGAAGGAGTACTTCAGCAACACCGTGGTGGGCGACATCCCTGCCCTGCCCAAAGCAAAAGCAGAGGCAAAGGGTGAAATACGCACCCTGCCCGTAGTGTTCCACCTCTTTGACCATCCGAGCTTGCCCCAAATTCGTTTTGATGACGAAACGGTGCGCGAATGGATAGCAGCCGCCAATGCCGTGCTGGGCAATGCCGCCGCGACAGCCGGACTGACCGACACCCGTGTGCGGTTGGAAGCTGCCCGTCAAGCACCCGACGGCACGAAGCTGGCAAAAGCAGGCATACACCATAGCAACGACAACCCTATAATCTGTTTAGACGGTCGTGAGAATGCGTTGAATCTGGACCATCCCGACCTGTATTGGAATCCGGATGCCTACCTCAATGTCGTTATCTTGCCTTTTACGCTGACTGCCAACAACATCTACGGGCAATACCCGCAGTTTCCCGAAGGTTACCAACTCTCCGGTTGCCATACCGTGAAGCAACCCACGCTGCCCCATGTCATCTACATCAACAGCTTAGTGGAACCCATACACGGGATTTCCTTTTTCCTGACCGGACTGGGTTCTTACTTAGGACTGACGGAGGAACAGAGTAGCGGTGTCTACGGACTCGACCCATCGAAAAACACCCATTTAGGATGCACACCGCAGCAGGCGGAAAGAATCGAATATACGCTGAAGCATGCTTGGAACACAGCTAAATCAATGAAATAATAGAAATAATATTAGAAAATAACCGGTCAATAAACGCTTTTGTTGCGAATGTCGCAACAAAAGCGTTTATCAAAAAATAACCGAAAAGATATGCTAAAGAAATTACTGGGTTTCGACTCCACGACCATGACACTACGCACGGAGAGCATCGCCGGAATCACCACCTTCCTTACCATGAGCTACATCCTTGCGGTGAACACCTCTATTCTCTCTTCCACCGGAATGGACAAGGGTGCCGTGTTCACGGCTACCGCTCTTGCCACCGCCCTCTCCACCCTGTTGCTTGCCTTCATGGCAAAGCTGCCCTTGGCACAGGCACCCAGCATGGGGATCAATGCCTTCTTCGCCTTCACACTGGTACAGGGTATGGGTTACCCGTGGCAAGTGGCTATGGCTGCCTTGTTTGTGGAGGGGCTTATCTTCATTCTCATCACTTTCTTCAACGTGCGCGAGATTGTGCTGAACAGCATACCTGCCACGCTGCGCTACGCCATCTCGGTAGGTATCGGGATGTTCATCGCCTTTATCGGACTAAAGAACGCCGGCATCATCGTCTCCGACCCGGCTACGTTCGTGACGTTCGGCCCCTTCACGCCCGTCTCCGTGTTGGCATTGACAGGCATCCTGCTGAGTGGCTTGCTCGTGGTTAAGCAGGTGAAGGGAGCCTTGTTTTATAGCATCCTGATTTGTACGCTCATCGGCATTCCGTTGGGGGTGACTACGATTCCCGAAGGGTTCCTGCCCATCTCCACGCCCCACTCGCTGGCTCCCACCTTCTGTCAATTCGACTTCAGCCAGCTGTTCACGCTCGACATGGCGGTGATCATCTTCACCCTGCTGTTCATGGATATGTTCGACACCATCGGCACACTGGTAGCCCTTACCTACCGGATCGGGATTGTGAAAGAGAACGGCGAAATCCCCCGTGCCAAAGAGACTATGCTGGCCGATGCCATCGGTTCCACCTTTGGAGCCATACTGGGTTGTTCTACGATTACCACCTACTTGGAGAGTGCTTCGGGCGTTGCCGAGGGCGGACGTTCCGGCTTCACCTCGCTGGTCACCGGAGGGATGTTCCTCTTGGCCATCTTTTTCGCCCCCATCTTCCTGCTCATCCCCGGTGCTGCCACGACCGGAGCACTGGTGCTGGTGGGTGTCTTTATGATGGAGTCCATCACTCAAATAGACATGAAGAATATCGCGGAGGCACTTCCTGCGTTCATCACCATCATAACCATGGTGCTGACCTACTCCGTTGCCAATGGCATCATCTTGGGTATGCTCTGTTATGTGTTGCTCAAACTGGGCACGGGCAGACACCGGGAGGTTAGCCCTACCATGTATGTGCTGTCGGTGTTGTTTCTCCTCAAATTCATATTCACGTAAACCCCTATTATAATAATGTATATGGAAAAGAAGTTTTTTATGATTGTACTTGCCGCAATGATGGCAATGGCCGCATTCACTGCTTGTGGCGATGACGATGCGTCCCGGACAATGTCGGGCGGAGAGATGTTGAAAAATATCAGTATGGTAATTGCCGACCAGGCCGATGCCGAAAAACTTTATCAGGCAGAGGAGGATGCCCCTAATATGATACTGGTTGCCGACTCGAAAGAGGCTGCCCACAAACTGTGCGAACGCCTGATTGCCGACACGTGGGACGGCAAGCCGCGCACGGTCAAACTCCCAGACGACTGCGGCATCATCTCGCTTGCGCCCGCTGCGGACGAGAGTATCTTTTGCACCGTTTCGTTCACCGGGCTAAAGAGTTGCGACCATCCGGTGTTCTCCCTTACCATCGCTCCCAAGGAGTACTTGGATGGAGACAACCCCAGCCATTACCATGAACAGCGCGAACCGCTATGTGTATGGAGATGTGGCGATTGCAGTTGGTGGACCAATGCCGGTGTGCCCATCGGCAATAAATGCGGTCGTTGCGGAAGCAAGAATATTATCGAACCTAAGAGACAAAGATAAATAATCCATAATAACAAACGAAATGAGAACAAATCTATCCATCAAAGCCCTTTCCCTGCTATTGGCAGGAATGATGACATTCGGACTTGCCTCGTGCAAGGACGACGAAATAGCTTCCGACTTTGACGAGCCGGATGTGAATATCCCCATTCCCACCGAAGATGAGGTGAAGACGACCGTGGGAAAGACCTACGCCGTGTTTGGCGAGCAATTTGACGAAGTGACCCCCTACGTGCTGAAACGCATGACCGGACAACGCTACAATTATACACCTGCTGACACGGAGATAGCAGACGACGTGGAGGTAGTGTTTATGGATACCAAAGCACTGACCGGTATGAACGAAGAGATGGCCTACGAACTCAAAGAGTTGTACGACCGCGATGGGGTCATTTACATGCACAAGCCCAATGCCTTGGCGCTTGCCTTCTTCCAGATGCTTGTGAACGATGAGTTGGACGACTTCATGGAGTGGATGGAAGAGAATACGGGCGGTGGCAAAATCGACACCCGCACTGCACAAGATGGTGACCCGCTGACGCGTGACAGTTACATCCTCTCGCGCAACAGCTCCCTCGACATGCAGGACATCTACGATGGAAAAGAGATCACCCGTGAAGCAACCGTCACCGAAATAGACGAAAACGGCAAGGAACAGACCCGGACCGTCACCGAGACATTCACACCCACCGAACCCACCGACTACGAGTACGGACTCTTTGCCGAAAGCGTAGCGAAATGGCTGAACGATGATGGTGTCCAGACGAAAACACGTGCCAACGGAGGTGCAGACTTGGAAATGCCCTATACAAAGACCATTTTGGCACCTTGCCGCGTACAACGCATAGGAGACGACAAGCAGATAACCGCCAACGCTGAGATTACAATACGGGCTGCATCGCTCTACTCTCCACAGGAGAATGAAGACTTCTACTATGTGACAGTGGAACAGATGATACCGGTGGAATCATTCGCCAAAGGAGAATATTATTTTAAGAGCCGTACAGGTCCCATCATGACTGCGCAAGTACATAGAGCAAGAGGATATACCTATGGTTCACACGCCATCGATTTGCCCCAATTGGAAGCAGATGGGTATAATGTAACAACCGGTAATCTTCAGCCACTTGCCAAAGGGGCGGTGCCCACAACCCTGTCTGTAGATGGATGGGCGGCAGGCTCCGACGTATGCCAGGACAACACGATTGTGGGTAAGCTGGAAAGCACGTATCATCCCGAAGTATTGGCCTTGGCACCGGAAGAGAGACTCACCAAATTCTACTATGAGCCATCTGAGACCCATAATGGAAGCAAATATTGGTTTTACTTTTCGAATGAAGCAGACAACTATTACACATTGAAATTCCTTGACCTATCTCATCCTAACTGTAAGAATGTCGTTACACGACAATCGTTCACCTATAAAGTGAGTAATACGGCAAAGAGGGGCTTAAACCCCTTCAAGATGAAGATACACAACAAATTCAGATTCCACGTGGCATGGAAAATGCAATCTGGAGGAGAGTGCTTTAAATATGTCGACATCTACGATGATGTAATCACCGCCTCACTGCCTGCGCCTAACCGGTATATAAGCAAACACACCATTGCCCCCGATGAAAAGTATTCCGACTGGAATACCGTGGAAACCCTCCTGAATAGCTGCCGGCAATACAAGGAACTGAAGGACAACCAGTATTGCCGCGATTCCGAGAACTCGCTGAAAAACCTACTGGAGAGAAAATGGTATGAAGCAAAGCAGGCATTAGAAAAGAAAAATCTTGACCTTTCGGCTGTAAAGAACAACTATATCATTCGCATGACCAACGGAGAAGGGAAAGAAATAGGTTCGCCCCTCTACATCGGTCCCAACGGTGTGAATCTCTTTGGGAAAGGTAGCTACTACATGAGCGACGGCAGCTTCCTCCCCGCCAAAACAAAGCTGACCGAGGAGCAGAAGCGTAACTGTATAGGTATCGTTTGTGTAGGCAGAACAAGCGACAGTGAGCTCCCCAATGGAATCAATGGCTTTGCCATAGCACTGCACGATGCCAACCAGACACCCTGTGCGTGGGGCGACGCTACCCCCTTCAGCAAAAAGGGCTCTAACAATTGGTTGCCCATTAATCATGGTGCAGGTTACAACAATACCCATAACCTGATGCTGGCTGCCGCCCAAAAAGACGGGAAAGAGCCAAGCAAGGAGTGGTATCCTGTCCTGTACTACGCCCTCAACTATCCGGTGGCAAACCCCAAATCCAACAAAGGTTGGTTCCTCCCTTCAAGGAATGACCTGCTGGATGCCACCTCTCTTTCCGACGAGGCATTCGAGAAGGCTGGAGGAGATCCGCTGGTGAGAGACCGGGTGTATGCCAGCAGTTCACTCTTTGAGGAGTTAGAGGATTTAGGGAACTTCAATTACAGGTTTTACAATTTGGTGACCACTTGCGTGCTTCGAGGCGAAAACAAGGATGTAGAGTTTGGATACAAAGCGCACTTCAATGCCGAAGATGAGATATTTTACGTAAGACCGTTCATCGCATTCTAATCATTAGAAACAAGACATTACGATATGACAACAAATCTATTAGTCAAATACCTCTCCCTCCTGATTGGAGGGATGATGGTGCTCGTCCTTGCCTCGTGCAAGGACGACGAATTGGCTCCCGACTTCGACGAGCCGGAAGTGAATATTACCATTCCCACCGAAGATGAAGTGAAGACGACCGTGGGAAAAACCTACGCCGTGTTGGGCGAGCACTTCGACGAAGTGACCCCCTACGTGATGAAACGTATGACCGGACAACGTTACAGTTACAGTCCCGCCGCCACGGAACTGGCTGACGACGTGGAGATAGTCTTTCTGGACTACGATGCGTTGATGGAAATCAGCGAGGAGATGGTGTATGAGATAAAGGAGGTATTCGACCGTGGCGGAGCCGTCTATCTGCACAGGCCCAATGCTCTGGCACTGATGTTCTTCGACCTTGTCATGTACGACGAACTGGACGATTTCATGGCGTGGCTGGAAGAGCAATTGAAGGATGGAGGTGCCCAAACCAAAGCAGGCGGAAAAAGTAACCCGCTGGAACGTGATTCTTACATCATACGCCGCAACGACCATCTTGACCTGCGTGACATCTACAACGGTGAACAGGTTACCATCGAAAGATTCGTTACCGAAGAAACAGAAGACGGCAACGAGCAAACCCACGCCGTTACCGAAAGCCTCACACCGGACGAGCCCTCTGACTACGAATACGGACTCTTTGCTGAAAAAGTGGCGGAATGGCTGAACGGAGAAACCAAGACACGCGCATCAGACGGCGAAATGCTGAACTCAGCGGCTCTGGAAACCATCCTCCTCCCTTGTGTCCTCAAACGTCAGTTCGATGAAAAAACTTTTACTTGCCAGGCAGAACTCAAAGTATGGGTATCTACCCTTTATAACTTTGAGACCAAGCAGGACTACTATCATGTGCTGTTGGAAGAGACATACCCGGGTGATAAGTTCAAGTTTGGCCAATATTACAGTAAGAAGGTCAACAAATGGGGCCAGCGTCAGAAAGCAGCCGGATATACTTATGGCGGCCTATATGTGAAACCCACACTGGATACGGAAGGTTATACCTTGAAAGATATGTGGAACCCGCAGCCGGAGAACGAAGGAGCGATACAGAAGATAGAAACTATCGACGGATGGAACCTGAACAGCCAATTAGGATACAGTGACGGGCTGACAGCCTTACTGACCGGTGGCTTCACGCACCAACAGACGGTGAGCAATGTGAGCAAGGAAATCAATATAAACCTCCAGAAGAGTGGTACCGGATATTATTGGAAGTATGATATACCGCACAAATACGAATATAGCAAAGGGGCAATATCTGCTGTAACCAATGGCAAGCTAATTTCAGAACCGGACAAGAACTCCATCAGTACCACGGTCTGCAAAACGCGCCAATCATGGAACTGGTTGGTAAACAATACCGAAAGACGTGGTAACAAGGCGTTCTATATGGATCTCGCCCTTACATTGTATGCTAAACACGCCTATTTTGCGAAATTCAGAGCTGGTCATGAAGAATCTGTTTACAACAACCCTAAACTCCGCATCGAGCTACCCGTCCCCAACCGCTTCACCAAGAACTACTCGGTAGTGGCAGACAATTATCAAGATGACAAAGAGATGGAACTTATCCAAACGTTCCTGAACAGCGTCCGAGAGTACAAGGATATTTCAAAAGGCTATTGTGCGCCTGAAGAAAAGATTCTGGACAGGCAGATGGAGGAGCGTTGGAACAAAATGCTGAAAACGTTGGAGAGCTTCGGTTCTAAGTTCTCCGGTTTGAAAAACGCATACACCTTCCGGTTGAAAGACAACAAAGGCAAACAAATCGGTCGCAACCTGCGTATTAGTAATAAAGGAGTAAACAAATATTAAAAATGATGAAACTGAAGACATACATTCCTCTTATCCTCGTCTTGCTGCTCATGCTTGCATGCGACAAGGTGACTAATAACTATTACACCGAGGATCCCGAAACCCAAAACTCACCCGACTTCGAGCCGGGTGAGTGGCTGACGGAAGCACGCTCACTGTGCTACTACGGTCTGCTTGATGACGGCTACTCGCTCTATCCCGGTTGGTTACTGCAAGCCGACGGGGTGAAACGTGCCTACAGCGACAGCGAGTTCGCCCAAAAGTTTATCACCGACGATATGGGCATCAGCATGCGCAACCCCGGTGCAGGCACCTGCTTCACGTTGCGGATGGACGAAAGTCCCGTATGCCATGCTGCGGTGTTCAACGCTACCGTGCCCGAAGGGCTGACAGACGAGCTAATCCACCTGACCTATCCCGTGAAGTGGAATATCGATGCCCTGTTGCATTGGCATGCTGACAAGCCGGTGGAATTGGCTTGGACCCTGCTCCTGGAAGGTGATACCGTAGACCATTTCACGCAGCAGTTCAACTGCCGCAGCCTGCACTGTTACATTCCCGACCCGGTCTTGCTCCAAAAGGAGAATCAGCAGAAAATCAACCTCATCAAGCAATCTGATTTCGGAAGTTATCCCGTCCGGGAAAACGATGAAGTGCTATGTCCTCAGACCGGTGCGTTCCTCATGGGCTACATCGACGAACACTCGGCTTTGGTGGAGCAATTGAAAAAGGAGATCCTGAACGACGGTTACCTGCCTACAATCAGCGGCATGGCGAGCCCCAATAGCGAACAATTGTTGAACAGCACGGCACGTGCCTTCACCTATCTGATGATGAAACACCGCATCTTCTATACTGTCTCTGATGGCGGTCAGCTGCAAAGTCCGAATTACACGGCCGATGTGCAATATATACGTACCATCGACGATATTTTCCACAACCAGCAAGGCTACTGTATGGAACTGTCGGCCGCTTTCGCTTCATGGTGCATCAACCAAGGCGTGAAATGCACCGTTGAATTCGTGCCCGGGCATGCTGTCAACCGCCTGTATGACAGAGAGGGCAAAGCATACCCTGTGGATCTGACTATGCTGGCAAGTAGCATGGCCCAATTCCCCATCCTCTCCGACTCACCCGGAGCCACTGACTTTGCGAACGTAGATAGGTTTTACACCATCCTCATGACACGCAGTCAGCAAGATGAAATCAACACCTATCAACAGGGTCGCCAGGACGATCCGGTGAACTACTCTACCATCGATGTTTACCGCCTGCGCCAATGGTTGCCTTCGTTCAACATCGGTGGCAACTATTTACATACCCGCGCTGCGGCAGTCGAAGAGGATGCACTGCAGATTGTAGAAAACCCGGTATGGAACATTGACAATAATTTAAATTTTGAAAAATGAGACTAAGAACATTCATAGCCCTCGTCTTGCTGCTTCCGGCACTGTTGGAAGCAGCAGCCTTGCGGGCACAAAGCTCGCGTAACAGTTTCCTGAAGGTAGCTGTGGGGGACATCCGTTACGTGGACAAGGCACACAGCAAGAAACAGACCGTAGGCAGCATCCTGACCGATCTGGCTACCACCGCCGTCACAGGTAAGAGTACTACCCAACACGATGAATATGCCCCTTCGGTGCGTGAGGCTATCGTGAAAGCGTTAAGCGACGTCACACGATTCCGGGTCATCGACGGAGATTTCCACCTTGATGAACTGGCGGGCAACGAAGAAGCCCTTTATGTGGATGGCACCATCAACAGCATCACCGGCACTTCGCAAGTCACCCCCTCCACAGTCAAAGACAAGCCTGCCGAACAATCGTACAAGGTGCTTATCAACGTCACCCTCAATCTGAAAGACGCCCGTACGGACGAAGCGGTGGATAGCCACATATTCAGCATGACCGACAGTGACATCTCCTGGATGACTACGGCTGATAAGGCGCTGAACGATGCCATCGACCGCCTGGCTTCCCGCATATCCGAATACTACAACCACCGCTACCCCCTTCATGGCAGTATCGTGGAACGTGGTGAAGAAAAGAAGGACAAACAACGCACGGTGTACATTGATCTGGGAAACAACTGCCGGGCTGAAAAAGGACAACAGTTCAACATCTACGTCTTAAAAAGCATTGCCGGACGAGAAGCCCGTCAGGAGATAGGCCGCCTGAAAATAGAGGAAGTGATGGGTGATGACCTGAGTCTCTGTAAAGTTACCAAAGGAGAGAAAGAAGTAAAGACTGCATTAGACCAAGAAAAAACATTGGTGATCATCAGTCGGTAATTAAGGATAAATGGAAGATAAAAAAAGGATTATGGGAAAAAAGATTTTTACTATATTGTTTGCAACCATGATGGTAATTGCTATATGCTCTTCGTGCGGCAACGACGATGAGACAAAGAACGACATACGGACCGGCGAAGAACAAGTGGATCAACTGATAGACCAACTGATTCTAAATATCGCTCAAATGTGTGTGGACAAAAAGAACGGCGAGTTCTACTTGCCTGTCAGCTCGAAGGATGAGGCATACAGGTTCTGTGAGTCGCTGACCGGCGAGAAGTGGGACGGCAAGAACCGCACTGTGACATTGGCTGATGCGTATGGCACGGTTATGCTGAAAGCAGGTTCGGTAGAAGGGCTGTATGGCACGGTTATCTTCCGTGATGTGCGCCATCTGGACGATATGACATTGCACCTGGCCGATCCGGAGTATATCAAGAATGATAATTATGGGATAGACCAGTTTGTCAATATATCTGTAATAGGAACATGCACAAACCCGAAATGCAAGTATGTCTATACAAAGAATGCTGCCGGTGTGGGTTATATGCCCTCAGGCTACAAATGTGACAAGTGTGGTAGCAAACTGAATGTAACAACGAGTTGGGGAGGACGCTGACTCGACAAACTCTAAAAGCAATTGATCAAGATGAAAAGTACAATGGACAGAGTGCCGGCATGGCTGGCACTGATGGCAGCAGCCATCCTCACGTTCACCTTCACAGCTTGCAGCGACGATGAAGATATTGAGAATGAAGTGACTTACACCTACGTTTTCACCGAAATTTCGGCATCACACCCCGACTTTCTCGAAGAGAAGGGGAAGATAGAGAACGCCTTCAAGTCTGCCCTCGGTGCTACCGGAAGCAACTTCACGAAGCGGGGTACGGTGGAAGAGTGCGACAAACAAGTTTACGCAGCCTGCGAGAAAGCCTGCAATTCGCTCAAGAGCGAAGTGTGGCAAGGCGATTACCTCTTAGAAGTGACAAACACCCTTACCGAAGAGGTAGTGTGCATGGCTGTATTCAATGCCGACAACGAAAACATCTTCGGTGGTTCCTCGCAGGCTGCGAAAGAGAATACAGCAAAGAACTTTACCAATTTTGTCAAGAAGATATACCCCGACTTCCCCGCTGTACAATCCGGGGGGTTAACATGCACTGATTTCAAAAATGAGGGAGAGTGCTTTGCTTTCATGTATAACCAAATTGACAGAGACGATATTATGGCACAAAAGAGGTTTAGAGGGTTATGCTCCATCTCTTCAGAGTACCTGATAATGAGTTATAAAAGGAGTGATGTCAAGAACGGTTTTTCCAAACTGGATATATGGTTTCGGAAGGAAAAGGGCCAACCGAGGTACATCATTACATTTAAAAATCCGAACCAATGATGCTGCCGGTGAAAACAAATGAGACTGCTGATATATAATATTATAACGGTTATGGCGTTATGGCGTCATGCCAACAAAAAGAAGACAAGAATATGACAAGTATGACGAAGAAATTTTTAACGATTATGTGTACTGCAATGGTGGCAATACTCGCATTTACAGCTTGTAGCAACGATGACGAACCAAAGGCTGTATCAAGTGAAGAGATATTGCTAAACATCAACAAGGTGATTGTTGAGCAGGCTAACGCAGAAAAACTCTACCAAAGAGGTGAGGATGGAAGCACTTTGGTGATGATTGCCGACTCGAAGGAGGCCGCCCATAAGCTGTGCGAGCGTCTTATCCTCGACCGGTGGGATGGTAAACAACGCACGATAAAATTCTCAGACAACAAAGGGGTTATTACTCTTGCTCCTGGTACGGATGAAAGCGTCTTTTACAACGTTACGCTCAAAGCACTTGATAATTTCGGTGATTTGTTTATTCGCATCGCTCCCGAAGCATATCTGGAGGGAGAGAATTTTCCTTGGGAACGATTCCCTGTATCAGGGTGGGTATGTTCCGATTGCGGATTGGAGACATTTAAGCTCTACAGACCAAAGAAATGCAATAGATGCGGAGGTGAGAATTTTAAATAATAAATGAGACAGATCACAATATTTATAAAATGAAACATTATGGGAATGTTATCATGTATTTGATTAGCATGTATAATCCTTTCCGTATCTTTTTGGCAATGACAACGTTCTTGGTAACAGGAGCGTTGTCATCCTGCAATCATGCCGATGAGTTGGAGCCGGTTTCTCCGGTTCCACAGATTGTTTTTCTCTTTTCTCCAAGCGGACTAGGCGACATGAGCTATAACGACTGCATCCTCGAAGGCGTGCAGCGGTTCAAGATGGAACATAAAGAGATTGACCTCTATATATATTCGCCCGAATCATTGCCTGAGGCCGAGAAAATCTTCTCCGACTGGCTCAAACGGCCGGAAAGCGACATTCCGGTGTTGTTTGTTCTGGGTAGCAGCGACTATGAGCCTATGGTAGAAAAGCATCTTACCCAACAAGACCTGACTCCCAACAGGAGCCTTTTGCTGTTTGAAAGCCGGAAACAATATGATGACAAACAGATACACACTTTCCAAATTTCTATGTTCGGAGCCTCGTATCTTGCCGGAGCAGTGGCAAGGCAATGTACGGGAGACAGGAAACCGCTTGTCTTACTTGCCAACCCCTCGGACAGTCCCATCAACATAGCCAAAGACGGTTTTGTTGCCGGTTACGGCAGCGACTGCGATGTGGAGTACCTGGCGGATGATTGGACAGGATATGTGTCGGCTTCGCTCGCTTACCGGAAAATGAGCGATTGGGCGGTTGATTACGACTTCATCTTTCCTGTGGCAGGTGGCTCCAATGCCGGTATCTACCGCTACTCCCGAGAATTTGAAGATTCACCGTACCTCGCAGGTATGGACATCGATCAATCAAGTCTCTCCAACCGGATCACTGGCTCGGTCATTAAGCATATCGACCAATTGATTTACAGGTATCTGACGGAATGGGTCGTCACGGGGATTATGCCAGAGAACCAACTTTACGGTCTTGAAAGCGGGTATGCCGACTGGCTGGTCGCATCCCGATACGCGAATAATTTCAACAGTTTAGTCAATGACATACGCCAACAGGCTGTTATTTTCGAGAAAGAGTATTATGAAACGAATGGTTATTAAACTTATTGCACCACTCCTCTGCCTGATCGGTCTGTGGAGCTGTTCGGATGATGAATCTTCCATGTCCTATGCCGATAAACAGTGGACAGAGAAAACCGTTGCCGTGGTGCTCCCGATGGAGAAAGGACTTGCTGCGCATTGGGAAAGAACGTTGGGTATGTTTGCAACCAACTTTGAACGTGCATTCAAAAACCACGAGACAGGTATCAGATTGAAGTTTGAATACTACGACGAGGCAAATGCCGATATGCAGGAACTTGCCCAATCGCTGGCTTTCAACGATGAAGTATATGCCGTCATCGGCGGATTGTATTCATCCAACGCTGCAATCCTCGCGGCTGAATTGACCCTTGTAGGCAAGACATTCTTCACACTCGCCACTACAGAACAACTGGTTCGTGCATACGCATCGACAGGCTATCTTTGGGCGATGACCGAAACCGACATTACGCAATGTGAGGTACTTCTCTCCAAGGTGATTAACTATGGAGGTAAAAGCGTGGCACTTTTGGCCAAGGATAATGACAATTACGGGCAGACGTTCATGGATTGGTTCGCATTTCAGGCACGCGAACTCGGGTTGAAGAATATGGGCAGCTATGCTTACACCCCCGATAACATAGCGGATGTGTCCCGCCAAGCCATGCAGTCGGGTGCAGAGTATGTGATATGTATCCCCTCTGAGATTGAAGAGATGGGACCGATGCTTGAAGCGCATAAAACACAAAGCCTGAACAGTCAGAGTGTACCGAGGATGTTGTTTTCGGATACAGCCTACGGTGCGGATGTGCTCAAGATTCACGGAGATGCAGCCGAAGGGATAGAGGGAGTCGCATTTGGTGCCGATCCTGAATCGGGGTTCGACGTAAGTTATCGGACCTTTTTCAATGCCACGCCCACTCTGGGAGAATCACAGCTCCACGATGCCGCCATGCTCATCGGCTATGCAGCATGGCATCAGCAGTTCAATCCGGAGCTGTCGTTACAAAAATCACTCAGGGCTGTTGTTTCAGGAGAAGACTTGAACATGGGCAGCTGGACGGGTGAGGATATGAGGCTTGTGGTGGATGCGCTTGCTGCCGGCAAGTCGCCATACGTCCGTGGGGCTTCAGGCCATCTGAGGTTTGATGCAAAAGTCTTTACCAATGTGCTTGCTACGACTTACTATAACTTCAAGGTTTACAACGGGCAGTATATCATCCTCGACTATAACACCAGCGATGGAGGAAACCGCACGGATGCGACACTTGCCGGTTGGAACTGGAAGGCTTCGCAGATGCAGGATTTCAACAATTCAGGAGAATTCGATTACCCTGTACATACCGGCAACTGGGCACTTCTGGTTGCTTCCTCCAAAGGATGGGCCAACTACCGCCATCAGGCAGATGTGCTCGCCATCTACCAGCAGCTCAAACAGGCCGGATATACCGACGACCGTATCATTCTCATTGCCGAGAACGATATAGCCGACAATGTGTCGAATCCTAACAAAGGAGTTGTGCAGGTGACCATCGGAGGAAACAACGTGTACGAGCAAGTAGAGATAGACTATCACATGTCGGAGTTGCAGGCAAAAGACATACTTGCCATACTGAGCGGAGAAAAAAGCGAAAGACTGCCCATCGTAATCGAATCTACCGCAAACGACAATGTATTTGTCTTCTGGAGCGGACACGGAGTGCCCGGTGCCTTATGCTGGAACGATGATGCCTATGGCATTATGGGTGACCAACTTGACAAGACTTTCCGTCGGATGAGGGAAAAGAGAAGCTATCGTAAACTCCTGATGATGGTCGAGGCTTGTTTTTCGGGCGGTGTGATGGAGCAATGCCGGAATATTCCGGGAATGTTGTTCGTCACGGCTGCCAATGGTGACGAAACCTCCAAGGCAGACGTGTTCAACGGCGAGATGAAAGTATGGATGAGCAACCGCTTTACCTCCACCTTTATTGAGCAGATCACCGAAAACAAGAACATTGCCCTACGCGACCTATATTACCGATTGTTCATCAATACGGTCGGTAGCCATGTGATGGTCTATAACGCTGAAAACTACGGTAACCTTTATTCGGCTGATATGTCAGAATTTATAAACTTCAAAAAATAATCAAAATGAAACAATCTACGTTACGCCTGCATTTACAGCGGTAACATGCGCCTTGATTCCTATATCAACCGGCTGGACAAAGTATTGTCGCATATCCTCGTCGCCCACCGTCAGACCGATAGGCGGCACAACTACATCTACAACGTCTATGTTAATATTTCAGTCAATGATAGTAAAAACAGAGAACGATACCACGCCTGCCGCTTCGACCAGCTAACAGGCTGAAGATCTCATAGAATACACAACAATAGCTCCTGCCGACATCTGAGTAGGATTCCGGATAGCAAAAACATAAATAAGTAAAACAATAAATCATCATTTTCATTATGAAGCAAATACTTTATATCATCAGTATCGCCTTGATGGCAGCAATAGCATTTATATCGTGCAAGGGAACAAGCAAAACAAATCCCACAGAACCTGGCATTCCGAACTTCATCGGCACATGGTACTATGAAACCATGACTCAAACCGTGCTGGGCACCGCCTCCGACACCATGCTTTACGACTACATCAACAACCCGCAAGAACAGCAATTCTACGAAGTCTATACTCCGGACAGCGTGATGACCTTCTACACCATCCAAAATGACACGCTGATGAAAAAGCTGCGGTTTCGATATGCTTTCCACAACGACACCCTCTATATGTCACACCCCAATAAACCGGTGCAAACCGTACATGTAAAGAACTTCACAGACAGCACTGTGACCATAGACTACACTCGCACTTACCGCGACACTCTCTTCTACTGTACCTCCACTACTCGTCGCAGCGAACTGCCTAAGTGGAAATTTGAGAAGTAAAAACAAATAATAAATACATTAGCAAATATGATAAGAAGAAAATACCTGCTACTCTTTGTCGTGTCCTTTACCTTGCTCTTGGTCGGATGTGACAACGACCTCGGATATCAAAGTCCTGACGATGAGTGGACTGCCGAAACGTTGGTATCCGAAGCTGACGTGGAACGCTCCGGTGTGGATGCCTGGTTCCGTTCGGAAACTATCAGCGACCGGATATTCAACCGCATGTGGCTCAAGTCATGGAAAGAGGACTGTCCTTTGAAGCGATCCGAACTACGTTATTTAAAAATGTTGCATCGTAACGCTGACGGTAACCCGCAAAGGGGTGAGATGGTGGTGAACGCTGCCATTGCCGATAAAGTGATTGATGTATTTCGCCGGCTCTACCAGGCAGACTACCGCATTGAGCGAATGGTGTTCATTGACAACTACGATGCCGACGACGAAAGCTCTATGCGTGCCAACAACTCCTCATCGTTCAACTTCCGCTTCATGACCGGATCTACTACCAAAATTTCCAAGCATGGACTTGGTCTTGCCATTGACATCAATACGCTTTACAATCCATATGTCAAGCAAAAGGATGACGAATCCTGGCATATAGAACCGGCTACCGGCGAACCATACGCATTCGACCGTGAGAACAGGACGGATATACCCTATAAGATAGATCATAACGACCTTGCATATCGACTCTTTACAGAAGCCGGATTTGAATGGGGTGGCGATTGGACTTCATTGAAGGATTACCAGCATTTTGAAATTAAAGATACTGATGATTGTTTTTCTGAACATGAAATTAATCTCATTCGTTCACATGACACAACAAGTCTCATGAGGATTTTAACTGTGGACAATATAAATGACTCGATTCTTTTACGCACTGTTTCTTCAGATGTAAGCAAAGAAATGATGGCAACGAAAGAATACGAACTGTTGGTAAACCGTATGTTGGCTACTGTTCGTAATCCTGAAAATGAAGGTGTTGGAATTGCGGCTCCTCAAGTTGGTATTCTTCGTCGCATTGTAGCAGTACAGCGATTTGATAAAGAAGGATATCCTTTTGAAATTCTTGTAAATCCTGAAATCATCAGTTATTCTGAACAGACGCAACTTGGAACTGAGGGATGCCTTTCTATTCCAGATAAAGAGGGTGAAGTTTTAAGAGCGGCAGATATTACAGTCAAGTATATTGATGGAAAAACTTCTGAATCTCGTGAAGAAAAAATTTCGGGATTTACAGCAGTGATATTCCAACATGAGATTGATCATCTTTATGGGCGGCTTTATATTGACTATCTATCATCTGGTTCTCAAGAATAATAAATAATTAATATAATTACTGATGTTGTGAAGTGACGACGAAATTGATTCCTATCATTCTTATGACGCAGCATAGACAAATATCTTTACTATACAAAGTCTTCTTTGGATACATAGTATTAATGGCAATCATCGGTAGTATGGTCGCTATTGTTCTGCACGAGCGTCACCGTGTACAAAAAATAGAAAACGAATCGATTTCTATTTTCCAAACTCAGCACGACATCAATACCGCCCATCGGTATGTGACTGCATTGGTAACTTATGGAGAATCAGTCATGGTATGGAACAATGAGGATTCTCTGGCTTATCGGGAACGCCGTGTGCGTACTGATTCTATGTTGCAAGTCTTGCGTACACAATGTAGTGATTTTATACAACCAGTGCAAATAGATTCACTTCGTACATTATTGGCCGCTAAAGAAGAACATCTGTTCAAAATAATGGAAGCGTCTTGGGAGCAGAAGAGAACGGATAGCCTTCTATTCAATCAGAAACCGACCGTAACGACACAGACAACCACCCGGACCGTTACCCGAAAGAAGAAAGGTATCGCCGGATTCTTCGGTGGCAAGGAAACCGTACAGATGCCGGTTGTTACAACCAGGCAAACCGCACCGGATAAGGAACTGATCTCGTTGTTGAATAAACGGAAACGGGACATAGAAACTTATACGGACAGCCTGCGGTTGTGCAATAGGGAACTCAACCGGAAATTGCGTTTACTTATTACAAGTCTGGATGAGCAGACATGGAACGCCTTCAGGAGCAAGGAAGAGCGTCTGAAGGCTTCCTACGAACATTCGACTTTGGTCATTACCGGCTTGATTATATTCTCAATCATCC
>ENA-OYWH01000128-OYWH01000128.1-human-gut-metagenome-genome-assembly--contig:-NODE-128-length-59690-cov-33.009860_pt1 | contig 59690 bp, 51 predicted proteins | sample MGYA00244168_ERZ653393 | MGnify/ENA primary metagenome ERZ653393 (study PRJEB26926, sample SAMN06165164) | human gut metagenome | biome: ENVO:00009003; feature: ENVO:2100002; material: ENVO:00002003...
CAAGAGCAATTAACCTACGCTCATTTCCAATAAATTACACTCTTTTCGTAACTTCTCCTATGCAAAGGTATGAAAAAGGTTTTTGGTTGATGAACTCTTTAACAGCTTTATTTGTTATATTTTCATTAATATTATTTCTGTATAACGAGTATGAGAAAGGCACGTAAAAACTACTTTATTTACTTGATGATGCTATTGATATTCGGAGGGTTGATTTATACCGCTATAGCAGGTGGTGAGCGTTTTTTGCATTTGTCATCTATAAAGCCAGCGACAGCAGGTGATGATGCTTTTACTATGTTTAAAACTATATTACTTGATAATCTGGAGCATCCTTTTTCCATTTTACTCATTCAAATTATAGTTGTATTGATTGCGGTTCGTATTTTTGCGTCTGCATTCCGCTATATAGGGCAACCGGGAGTGATAGGTGAGATAGTGGCAGGAATTGTCTTGGGGCCTTCCCTGCTGGGATCTCTTTATCCTGAGTTTTTCGGCTTTTTGTTTCAACCGGATTCTTTGACTAATCTGGAACTTATCAGTCAGTTAGGGTTGGTACTATTTATGTTTGTTATTGGAATGGAGGTTGATTTCGGAGTATTGAAAAATAAGATAAATGAAACATTAGTTATTAGTCATGCAGGAATTTTGGTACCTTTCTTCTTGGGAATGTTGGCTTCTTACTGGGTATATGAGGAATATGCTTCCCAGCAAACAGCATTTCTTCCATTTGCTTTATTTATTGGTATATCTATGAGTATTACCGCTTTTCCGGTTTTGGCCCGTATTATTCAAGAACGGAATATGACACGGAAACCTGTAGGAATTCTTACGATAGCATCTGCAGCCAATGATGATGTGACAGCTTGGTGTTTGTTGGCGGTTGTCATTGCTATTACAAAAGCAGGAACGTTGGGAGGTGCTTTGTATACAGTTCTTCTTACATTTGTCTATATAGCTGTGATGTTTGTTGTTGTTCGTCCGTTTTTAAAGAAAATCGGTACACTTTATTCCAATAAAGAAGTTATAAACAAGACCTTTGTCAGTTTTATATTTTTGGTTTTGATTGTATCGGCGGCTATTACGGAAATTTTGGGGATTCATGCTTTGTTTGGTGCTTTTATGGCGGGTGTAGTCATGCCTTCTAATTTTGGTTTCCGTAAGGTAATGATGGAGAAGGTTGAGGATATAGCATTGGTTTTTTTTCTACCGTTATTTTTTGCTTTTACAGGATTACGCACACAGATAGGATTAATTAATACGCCGGAATTATGGTGTGTATGCCTGTTATTGATTACTGTAGCGGTTGTCGGAAAATTTGGTGGATGTGCTGTGGCCTCTCGTTTGGTGGGTGAGTCTTGGAAAGATAGTTTCACCATAGGTACTTTGATGAATACCCGTGGATTGATGGAATTGGTGGCATTGAATATCGGTTATGAGTTGGGGGTACTTCCTCCATCTATCTTTGTTATTCTTATCATAATGGCTTTGGTTACGACTTTTATGACGACACCTTTATTAAATTTAGTCGAATGGGGCTTTGCAGTAAGAGAACAAAAAACGGTTTTGCAACGAAAATTGCTTTTGTTCTTTGGACGTCCCGAAACAGGTGGTAAGCTATTATCGGTATACAAATTACTCTTTGGAAAACAACTTTCTTATCATCAGGTAATTGCAGCTCATTATACAACGGGTACCGATGTGAATCCTACTAGTGTTGAGCAATTTTTTGAAGAAAGTTTTATTCCTGTTGATAAACAGGCAGAGCACTTGAATATACATATAGAGAAGCGTTATAGAGTAACTGATAATTTGGTATCTGATATGATTTCCACTGTAGAAGCGGAGTCACCGGATATTTTGTTGTTAGGCGCAGGGCCTCGCTTTATGACTGACGGTGAAAAGTCGATGACTTCTTTTTTTGGTTTGTTTCGTAAAAAAGTGGATGATGTGTTAGAGCATGCTTCTTGTCCTGTTGCTATCTTTGTAAATCGTGACTATCGTAATGGAGATGAAGTGGCTGTATTGATAAATGGAAGTATGGATAGTTTTCTTTTCACTTATGTGCGTCGTTTATTGGAAGATGGAGGGAGTTTTATTCATTTATATTATTTCAGCAGTGGAAGTGAAGAATATGTAGGACAAATATATAAGATAAATAAGCAGTATGCAAATAGGGTACATCTGTATCCTTTGGTTGAAATAGAGGATTTGGTATTGCCGATAATTCATGGATTGCTTATTTTAAGCTATGATACTTGTGTGGGGATTGCTGCCAATGAAAAAGTCTTTAAAGCGCTTCCTTCTTTATTGGTCATGAAGGATGCATCTTAAAAAGAAACTGAGCCGTTTTCAACCATCCCGCCAAACTGCCATAGTTACGAGAATTGTCTAAAAAGCAAAAAGCATTGACAATCATCAGATTATCAATGCTTTCTTCCAGTCGGGGTGACTGGATTCGAACCAGCGACCACACGCCCCCCAGACGCGTACTCTAACCGGGCTGAGCTACACCCCGAATTGCGGATGCAAAGGTAGTGCTTTATTTTTAATCTGCAAATAAATCGGTGGAAAAATATATATGAATATCTTTTGTTAGTATTGTATCTTGCTTGTTATCAGTGTTATATATTTTTGTTGCAAAATACTGTTTAGATAAAATTCTAAATAGTATTAAGGTAACTTCGGAGGCTGTTTTGTACCCTATATGATGCAAAACACATGCAAAAAATCCTGTCTTATAGTAGTAGAAAGCATTAAATCATTCCAAAACCTTAATCAAACCTTAATCGAATATTAAATGTGAGAATTGGCAATTAAAAAAGGGAAAATAATAAATAGAAGTTAAAGTTGGAACGAGGTTCCCGAACTAATTGAGCATTTCTCCTTGGTAACCAAAGTTAATGATTTAATTTTAATCGTCGAAATTAATATCTTTGCATTGAGCGAGAGTGAAGTTCTATACTTTACTTTGGGACATCCTATTATGCTGTTCTTATAAAGTATAAAATAATTTCGTCGGCCATATAACTAAAAAAAAGAACAAAATCATGGCAAAGACAAAAATTGTGCTTTTCAAAAGCAACATTAGAAGGGACGGCAGCTGCCCCGTTTGTTTAAGGGTAGCAAAAGAGGACAAAACAAAGTACATCGACTTACAACTGTCGGCAACGAAAGGACAATGGGATGAACAAGCATCCCGATTTAAAAAAGACAAGCGTGTCAATCCTAACTACGAAAATTACAATGCGTTGCTGAACCGTTATGAAGTCCGAAAAGATGAAATCCTGCGAAAGTTCATGGAGGAACGGGTACACTGGACGCTTAATCAGTTCGAAGAGGAGTTTCTTGGTATGTCAAAGCAGGGTAAGGTTTATGACTACTTTATGCGACAGGTGGAAAACCTAAAAGCCACAAGGTATATCGGTAATGCAAAAGTCTATGAGCATACTCTGCATATTCTGGCAAAATATGACGACAAGATTAAGGAGCGACTATTTTCGGAGTTGGACGTGAAGTACATCAATCGGTTTAACATTGAAATGGAAAAAGACGGCTGTTGTGGAAACATCCGTAAATACTACCTCAAAACATTGAGAGCGGTTGTAAACAAGGCGATAAAAGAGCGTGAAGCCTCATCAAATACCTATCCTTTCGGTAAGGGTGGCTTTGAAATCGGTAAGCTGGCAGAGGAAACAGCCAAACGCTACCTTTCGCCACAAGATTTGGAGCTGATAAAAAACTCGCCTCAACAAAATCCTGTGTTGGAGTTATCCCGTAGGGTGTTCCTATTTATGTTTCGGTATGAGTTTTATAGACGAAGCCATGCTGACTAAAAACAATATCAATACGTTTGGGGCAGAGGAGCACATCGTTTACAAAAGGCAAAAGACGCAAAACGCTAAAAATGCAAAGCCTATAAAAATACCTGTAACTCCTGCCATAAAAGAACAATTGGAATGGTTTAAAGCAAATACAACTTTGACAGGTAATTATTTGCTGCCAATAATTACAAGGGATTATGAGGGGAAGCAACTGTATGACCATATCCGCAGCCGTTACAAACGTATAAATGACGGTTTAAAGCAATTGGGCAAATTGCTTCATATCCGTATGAACCTGACCACCTATGTCAGCCGTCATACGATGGCCATGACCTTACAAGGCAATGATGTCCCCCGTGAATTTACCAGCCAAGCGTTGGGGCATCGTAATCTTACAACGACAAATGTATATCTTGACAGTTTTTCAACAAGTGTATTAGACAGAGTAGCTAAAATCCTTTAATTATGAGTATGACAATAAATATGCCTTTGGGCGACTTTGATAGACAAGTCTCCCAAAGGGGAAGCCCGTTTTGCGCATGAGGAATGGTTGCGCACCTATGTAAAAAGACTGACGAAAGGTAATAAGACAAAGCTAAAACAGGCTTTAAATGAGGTAGATGAGGCTATAAACCAATGGTGGAACGGTTTCTTCATATCCACTTATGATGAAAAGTTATCAGCTGTCCGACAAGGCAAACTGAACATGGATAGTCAAGAGTTGGAAGACATCTATAACGAGGAAACCTATTTACAAAAAGAGGGCAAAACAGGTTTGGTTGCAGATTTCCTGTATGATTCCATAGCCCAATACGGCTTTATCAATGAACACCACCGTGATGCGATAGAGAGCGCATGGCTGTTTCACGACATGGAGTTTTTGCAACAGCAATGGGAATATTACGCTCTGGCTCAAATAAGGTCGTTGCGGGCAGTCATTGTTTCCATGCTGGGAACAGTACCAACGACACCTGAAACCGAACCACAGAATGCCAAAAGAGAGCCAAAACGGATAGAGGATTATCCCGAAGTGTTTGACATTACACTTTATTGTGAACTTACGAATTATGCAAAGGATACTATTTACAAGTGGACCCGTACCCGTGAAATACCTTGTCATCGTTCCGGGACAAACGGACGCAAACTTGTGTTCAAGCGTGACGAAATCGTAGCGTGGATGACTGCCCGAAAGCAGGAAACCAAGGACGAATTTATAAAACGAATGGAAAGCTAGTTGGCTGCACGGCTCCGTAAATAGTTAATATGCTTTATTATGTATAACTTTCTATATACATTCCAATCTCACAGCCATGTATGACAAAATCAAATTAATGCTATATGACCTGCCAACAGGGTACAACTGGCAAACAGTCCTGCAACGTACAGTTGACTATTTTGCCAATGGTACAGGTGGTAAGGGGTATTGGCTTGGACGTAGAGTCATAGTTATAGACACGTATGTGTCATTCGAGGGCATGTCTATGAAAACATAACCTAAAGACCTTATCATTAAAGGAAGTAGAGGGACTTATATGAGGTTAAGTAAGGATTTGGGTGTGCCCATGTATAAGGCAGTGGTGGAGTCTGCGGAGTTTGCACATAACTTTAGCATGACAGAGCCTCCTATTATGTATATGCAGAAGTTGGATGCTATGAAAGCATTTAGACCTAATGGTTGGAGTGGTACTAAATATATGGATAACGGGGAAGTGCGTTGCAAGTTTTATGACAAAATACAGGAAACGAAGAAGAAGCGTGAACTGCCTAAATATGGAAGAGAGAACTTGCCAAAGAACTTATTGAGGTATGAGGTGACATTTAGCACCAAAGGACTGAGTAGGTTGTTTGGCAGGGATATAGTAGCAGAGGAACTTTGGAGTAAACAGGTGTTTTGGACGCTGGTTGCAGAGTGGTTTGGATATTATGAGGATATGGTGAAACTGCCTAATGATTGTTGGGATGCGGATTACCGTATTTTTGAGAGCGCCAAGGACTTTGCCAAGTGGTGCATTTGTATAGCAAATGCCGACCAAAACCTGTCTTATTATGTAAAGCACGTCCTTTTTAAACTTCGGACAAATCCGCAGCCAGCCGACCGTGTCCTACGTAGGCAAATACAAAAGAAAATCTAGGAAGCGTTGGAGTGGGGCAAAAAACATTTGGCTCTCCCTAACCTGACCTTGGAACTGACAGGCAAAATAGAACAATATCTTGCTTGGCTGTTGGAGCAGTCGGCAGACAGGATGGGCATCGCGGAGGAACGACGAATATTCAATACCGCTGTTAATCCTCTTCTTATTCAAATAAGACTTGGTAATCATCAGAGAGTGTAAACTTCACTTCCTAAGTTTATTCTTCAGATGATTACCAAGCCTTATCTTTTAAATGAGGTGTCTATTGGGCGTGCACGGCCAAAAACTTATCTAACACAATAAAAGTACTCGGCAGGATATAAAAATAATTCGCTAATATTGCGAATTGTGCAAATATGTGTTATCTTTGTGTCATCAAAGAACGGTTATATGAACGTAGAATTTGAAAAGGAATATTTGGCAGAACTTTATGAAAAAGGAAAAACTGATGATAAGAAGCATCGTTTCCAACCTCAAATAGTCAATGGTTATTTGAAGTGTGTCAAAGCTCTACTAAATGCCTCTCGAATGGAAGATTTATATCAGTATAGGTCTTTAAACTATGAAAAGTTGAAAGGTGATAAAAAAGGACTTTCTTCTTTACGCATCAATGACCAATACAGATTGGAATTTAAGGAAATCACCAATGCGGGTAATCAAACAATCATAGAAGTCTGTTCTTTGATAGACATTACAAATCATTATAAATAGGAGGAACTATGGGTATAGCAACAAATAATTTGCAGTCATTCCGTCCCTATCATCCGGGTGAATTGATAAAGGAAGAATTGGAATGTAGAGGCATAAGGCAAAAAGACTTTGCAAAGAGATTTGGCTTGTCTTATTCTGCCTTAAATGAAACATTAAATGCAAAACGTCCGATAACTACCGAATTTGCCTTGTTTTTAGAGGCGGCTTTGGGGGTCAATGCCGATTTGCTTGTAAGAATGCAAACGGATTATAATATACAGGTAGCACGAAAGAATAACTTCTTGCGTGAAAAGCTAAACAATATAAAGAAAATAGCTGCCGTGTTTTGAAAACAGTTCTTGGTATGATATTATAGAAATAAAGTTTTTAACGAGGTATTTAAGATAAGGTGGGGCAAGCTGCTCCACCCTTATTGTTTGCTCCTCTAAGAGTGTAAAAAAGAGTTCCTTTGTACTCGAAAATACTTGTTTAATAGATTGAAAATCAGTAATCCAATAAAAATTAGCACAAATATTTAAATCTCGGTCATAAATTCTTCGTTATATTCATGCAACTTATAAAAAGTTTGGTATGAGAAATTAATTGTATTTGTGTTGGAATAGTTATCTTATACGTGATGCTCCTAATTGTATATCAGCGTGTTATTGTAAAATAGTTAGTGATATACATAAGTAAGTTATAATATTAAAAAATGAGATTATGGAAAACAAGGAAGTACAGGCATTAGATTCTGAATATCTTTTGTCGTTAATGAAACAGGCTAATACGGATAAGGATGCTGCATTTGAGTTAGGAAAGTAGTACATGAATGGCACAAAAATTCCTCAAGATACCCGAAGAGTACTCTTTTATTTTCAACAGGCTACAGATTTGGGGCATTCTGAGTCACAAATGATAAGTGGATATCTGTATAAAGTAGGAGCATGGGATTTGAAGCCAGACCCTTTAAAAGCTGCCGAACTCTTTGTGTGTCCGTCAATGACAAACCCCAGTGATGAAATTGTATAGTGGGAAGCTATAAATTTATTCTTATATGGTGGTATTGGAGGAACACCTCTAAATGAATATAGAGGTGTTAGTCTGTTGGTGTTTATGAGCCAATTGGAAATTCCCTATGCAATGTATTTGTTAGGTAAGGCTCATGAAAACGGTTTATGGGGAGTGTCTAAAGACAAAGACGAGGCGATAAGATTATATCGTGAGTCTGCGAATTTAGGGTGTACTGCTGCTATGCTATTTCAGCCTTAAAAGAAGAGCCTTTTGTGGTGACTGAACAATAAGCAGAGAGGAGGTGATTATTTGCTTTACCACTTATTTAATGTATTTGGAAAATTCTTCAATGCAATAATGCAAAATCCGCATAATAAAAGGCAATAGTCGGATAAAATAAGCCAAGTTTCCCGAAAACCTTATTCGTAAGGTATCCGCAGGTAAAAAATAAGGAGTTAAGTATTTATTTAACTCCTTGATTTATATATTATTGTAATTTTATTATCGGTAATCTTATTCAATTTCCCCAGACGCGTACTCTAACCGGGCTGGGCTACAGCCCGAATTGCGGATGCAAAGGTACGGCTTTTTTGTATTTGCAAATATTCTCTGTACTTTTTTACATTAAAAGTACATCTTTTTATGCAAGGTATTGATAAAACTAATAAGTCGATTCCCTATATTCAGAGGGAGACATATTGGTGTGTCTTTTAAAAAAACGACCTAAAGCAGACTGGTTCAGGAACTTAGTTCTGATTGTTATTTCCTGAATATTAAGAGAACTGTTTTTCAATAATTCTTTTATCTCCAGTAATGAATAATCTATAATCCAGTCCTTAGGAGATTTTCCACTGGTTTCTTTAACTACTTCAGACAAATATTTGGAAGAAACATGAAGTTTGTCGGCATAAAAGATAACCTCTTTATGTTCTCTGTAGTTATCCATCATTAGCGTGTAGAATCTATGTGTTAAATCTTCTTTACGTGTTGTACTTGTATTATTTCTATGATTGATATAATTTTCAAAGTCATTATATAAATCTAGGAATATAATTCTTAGCAGAGCTATAATTGCTTCTCTGGAAAAACTTTTGGGAAGTTTGCTCCGACTCTTCAGTAATGCATAATAATTCATGAAATACTGCATCTCTTGTTCCGGCAAGGGATAAAGGAAACGAGATTTCATGTAAGAGAAAAATTGAGGAGAAAAACTTCTGATAGTTTTTATTACATCATAGAAAAATGTGTTTGAAAGTGTAAAATAGTTTGTTGTGAAATTAGGACTTGTCTCTATGACTGAGACTAGCAATCCCGGCATAAAGACAAAAACATCATGTGGATGTATAGTATATTCTTGAGAATCCATTCTTATTTTAGCATTTCCTTGTATACAGATTCCAATAGTACATATAGGGGTGTAAGAGGGGCAATCTGTAATGGGCAATGTTGATGCATCAGATTGCATGCAAAATTCATTCTCTAATATATCTTCTCTATTCTTTTCAAATTCCTTATATAACATTTATACCAACCAATTATAGTGCAAAAATAGGATTTCTGAAGCATTGAAAAGTTGATCAATGGTATTTAGGAACAATTTTACGGAAAAAAAGCACTTTGTATTTGTCTTTTTTAAATGATAAGCTTGGTTTTTTAACTAATATATTATAAATACTCTAATTTCTTGATTGTTAAAAGTTTGCCTGAGCATAATTGGGGATAAATAAAAGATGTTTTTTATTGTATCGGACAGATGGAAAGATTGTACAATCTTTCCATCTGTTTAAAGGGGGATCAGCAACCCATGGATTCACGATAAAAATCCAGCATTTCAAAAATTTCGTCTTTACTTGCCGATTGGTTAATCTGTATATCTCCTATTTCAGTTAATAGGGTGAAATTAATGATGCCTGCTGAGTTCTTCTTATCATGTTTCATGAATTCATAGAGGCGTTCATATTGTTTGCAATCAAAAGGCATAACTCCATAATGTTCTTTGATGAACAAGATGGTTTGACGTAGCTTGTCTTTGGGAAAACCTGTTTTGATGTGGGAGAAATAAAGTTCACAAACTATCCCCCATGCCACAGCGTAACCATGTAATATAGGATGCTGTGTCTCTAATGCCAGACTTTCAAAAGCATGCCCTACGGTGTGTCCCAGATTTAAAGCTTTGCGGATTCCTCTTTCAAAAGGGTCCTGTTCCACTATATTTTCTTTAATCTGTACAGATTTTCCGACTAAAGTCTGTAAGACCTTGTAATCTATATTGTTGAAGTCAAATCTCAGCAATTCTATCCAATGATCATGGGTGCTGATAAGACCATGTTTCAACATTTCAGCGTATCCGGACAATAGATTTCGAAGATCCAGTGATTTTAGAAAATCAGCGTCAATCAATACACTTTCGGCAGGAGAGAAGACTCCGATCTCATTCTTTAATCCGTTGAAATTGATTCCGGTCTTGCCTCCTACAGATGCATCAACCATAGCCAGTAGCGTGGTAGGAATATTGATATATTTGATCCCTCGTTTGAAAGTTGATGCGGCGAATCCTCCTAAATCTGTAACCATCCCTCCACCTAAATTGATAAGTAACGAATGACGGCTTGCGCCTTTATCTCCCAACTCTTTCCATACATATGCCAATGTTTCCAAGTTTTTGTGCACATCTTCGGCCCCTATATAAATAAAATGGGCATTTTTAATACAATCAAATCCAGATAAAACAGGAATGCAAAGTTTACGCGTATGTTCATCAGCCAAGACAAATAATTTGTCATGTGGGCATTGGGTTATTGCCTTATTGAGATTTTCTTCTAAGTTATGGCAGATAATAACTTCTTGTTTACTCATATTTTCTATTATTTGCCTGCAAATTTAGGTAAAAAAGCAAAAAGATGACCGTTCTTTGCTTACAAATAATTACTTTTGTACGTTAAAATATAAAATAATGAAAGGAATTTTACCGGTTTATTGTAGGACGATGGGATATGTTGTTCTGTTGTTGTCTGTTTTCGTACCGTTGCTCATGTTTATGTTTGGCATGATAAATGATAGTAACTTGTTGTTTACAAAGGCTTCTATCAAGTTACTTATCTGGTTTTCTCTGTTTATGATCTTCTTGGCAAAAGTGAAGGATGAGAATGAGAAGATTTCCCGAATACGTGTCAAGGCTATTTGTTATGCTATTTATTTGCTGGGCATTTATTATATTGTAATGTTGGTCAGAGGAGTATATAATGGAAATCTGGAAGAAGCGGATAATTCCATTGCTATAGTTTATATGGCTTTTAATGTTATTTGTCTGGAATTTGGCGTACAAAAAAGCCGGGTTGACCGATTATTTAAGAAATAAATACATTTTTCCGTTAAACCTTTTGTTGACAAGAGTGTCCAAAGGACATTAGGCATTAAAATTTCAAGGAAAAAAATGAAGAAGTTAATATTATTGTTGTTACTGGTATGTACCTGTGCAACTCTCTCTTGGGCGCAAAGTGGCAAGCGCATAACCGTGACGGGATCTGTGATTGATGGTGATGATAAAAGCCCGGTTGGACAAGCTACCGTACAATTACTTTCTCTACCCGATAGTACAATGGTGGTAGGAAATGTTACCAATAACAACGGAGTATTCTCTATTGCCGCCCGTCCGGGAAAATATGTACTTAAAATTTCATTTGTAGGTTATCTTACTCAGGAAAAATCTTTGCAGCTGACAGCTGGTAAACCGAGCGTTAATATTGGAACGGTCACTTTACCTACCGATGCTATCATGTTGGGTGAGGCAGTTATTGTAGCCGAGGCTCCGCAAGTAACCATTTCAGAAGATACTATTGGTTATAATGCTTCTGCTTATCGTACTCCTGAGGGGGCAATGTTGGAAGAGTTGGTGAAAAAACTTCCGGGAGCAGAAATAGATGACGATGGTAATATCAAAATCAATGGTAAGGAAGTAAAAAAGATTATGGTAGACGGCAAAGAGTTTTTTGGTGGCGATGTGAAGACCGGTTTGAAGAATCTGCCAGTCGATATGGTGGAAAAACTGAAAACATATGATAAGAAGTCCGATTTGGCACGCATTACGGGTATTGATGATGGTGAGGAGGAAACAGTGCTCGATTTGACGGTAAAGAAGGGGATGAATCAGGGTTGGTTTGGAAATGTGGATTTGGCGGCCGGTACGGAAGACCGTTATGCGGGAAGAGCTATGATTAACCGTTTTTATGATAAAACTCAATTCTCTATTATTGGTTCCGCCAATAATGTGAATGATCAGGGATTTTCGGGAGGAGGACCTCGTTGGAGGCGTAACAATGGATTGAACGCAACTAAAATGCTAGGAGCGAATTTTGCTACAGAAACAGAAAAAATGGAAGTGGGAGGTAGCATGCGTTACAACTATCGTGATGCGGATGTAGTAACAGTAGGATCTTCACAGCGTTTTTTGCAGTCGGGGGATTCTTATTCCAATTCAAACAAAGCCGATCGTAATAAAGTGACTGATTTCAATGCGGATTTTCGTATGGAATGGCGTCCCGATTCAATGACCAATATTATTTTTCGGCCGAATGTTTCTTATAATAAAACAAAAGGGACTTCGGCAACAGAATCAGGAACTTTTAATGAGGACCCTTACCAATATGTGGTAAATCCCAATGATTATCTGAACTTTAACAATATAGGTACCGATGACCCGTTAAGGGATACTCGTATTAATGCTACCAATGAACACAATTTGTCAAAATCAAATAGTTTGTCGGCTAATGCAACTTTACAGCTGAATCGGAAACTGAATGATAAAGGACGTAATATTACATTCCGTGGTTCGTTTGGATATGGAGATGATGACAGCGATCAGTATGCTCAATCGGAAACCCGTTATTATCAGATAAAGAATTATTTAGGAGGGGACTCCATTGAATATCGTAATCAATACATTACGATGCCTACTAAAAATTATAATTATACAGCACAATTTACTTATAGCGAACCTATAGCACGGGCTACTTTCCTGCAATTTAGTTATAGATTCCAATATAAGAATAGCAAGAGTGATAAATCGACATATGATTTGGGGTATCCTTGGAATATAAATGACGGATTACCCGAAGACTATGAAACTGCTTATGTAGATAGCTTGAGTAAGGATGCTGAATATAAATACTTTAATCATGATATCTCTTTAGGACTACGATTTATCCGGGAGAAATATCAGTTGAGTGCCGGCATGTCCTTACAGCCTCAAAATACGAAATTGTCCTATAAGAAGGGAGATTACATGACTGATACCACAAGAACGGTATTCAATTTTGCTCCGAATCTGGATTTTCGTTATCGCTTCTCTAAGGTAAGTCAGCTGCGTATCACTTATCGTGGGCGTAGTAGTCAGCCTAGTATGGAAAACCTGCTGCCGATTGTCGATAATTCCAATCCGTTGAATATCCGTGTGGGTAATCCTGGTTTGAAGCCTTCGTTTGCCCATACCATGCGTTTGTTTTATAACACTTATAATGCCGAGAAGCAGCGTGGGATAATGACCCATGTAAATTTCACTGCTACTCAGAATAGTATCAGTAATAGTACGATATATGATGAGAATACGGGTGGTACTACTTCAACTCCTCAGAATATCAATGGAAACTGGAATGCGTTTGGTATGTTCGGTTTTAATTCGGCTTTGAAGAATAAAAAGTTTACTATAAATTCTTTTTCTCGTGTTAACTACCGGAATCAAGTAGCGTTCTTATACAATAAGGAAACATTGCATGATGATAAGAATACGACTACCGGCTTGACTTTGGCGGAGAATCTGAATGGGTCCTATCGGAATGACTGGTTTGAATTTTCATTGAATGGTTCTATTGAATATACAGCGGAACGTAGCAAGCTGCGTCCTGAAAAGAACCAAAATCCTTATACATTCTCATATGGAGCGAGTACCAATGTCACTCTACCATGGCAGATGACATTGTCTACTAATATTACCAATCAGTCCCGTAGAGGATATGATGATGCCAGTTTGAACAATAATGAACTGATTTGGAATGCCCAAATAGCACAAAGTTTATTGAAGGGAGCAGCAACTGTTAGTTTTGAAATGTATGACATTTTAAAACAACAGAGCAATATCAGCCGTTCTTTGACTGCAGATGTACGTTCGGTTACCGAATACAACAGTATCAATAGTTACTGTATGGTGCATTTTATCTATCGTCTGAATATTTTTGGAAGTAAAGCCGCTCGTGACAAGATGATGAATAGCCATAGGGGATTCGGTGGTCCCGGTTTTGGTCCCGGTCCAGGAAGACATGGCCGGCGTCCTTTTTAAATGAAACTATATCTTAATCTTTTCCCAATCTATATTGTTATAGGTTGGGATTTTTTTTATAAGTTTGCTTATAAGTAAATTACTTGGAATTATATGGTAGAGTGGAGTATCTTTAATGAAATCTTTGCTGTTGCTTTTAACGTGCTTTATTTTGTGATTATCATCGGAACTATCTTTATAGTGATACTTGATAATCGTAATCCTGTTAAAACAATGGCATGGGTACTTGTACTCTTTTTCCTGCCCATTGTGGGGCTTGTATTCTATTTCTTTTTCGGCAGAAGCACACGTAAGGAGAAATTGATCAGCAAGAAAGGGTTCACCCGTCTTATAAAACGTCCTATGGCAGAATACCAAGCGCAAAAGGCGTTTAAGTGTCCTGATGAACAGTACCAGTTGATGCGTTTTTTCCGGAAAGTGAATAATGCTTTGCCCTTTGAAGGAAATGCGACGGAAGTTTTTACGGATGGTTATTCCATGCTGTATTCATTGATGAAAGAAATCAGTAAAGCAAAGCACCACATCCATTTACAGTTTTATATTTTTGAGGATGATCCGGCAGGCAGGCTGCTGCGCGATGTGTTGATAGATAAAGCGCGGCAGGGAGTAGAAGTGCGTTTACTATACGATGACGTGGGCTGTTGGAAAGTTCCCCATGCTTTTTTTGATGAAATGCGGGGAGCAGGTATTGAAGCACGTAGTTTTTTGAAAGTTCGTTTCCCTTTATTTACCAGTAAGGTAAATTATCGTAATCACCGTAAAATAGTGGTAATTGACGGTCGTGTGGCTTATATGGGAGGAATGAACATTGCTTTGCGCTATATGAAAGGCTTTCCATGGGGGATATGGCGGGATACTCACATTAAGATAGAAGGAAAAGCGGTATATGGGTTACAGACTGCTTTTTTGACCGATTGGTATGTGGTAGACCGTACTCTTATCACTTCCTCCCGTTATTTCCCCGAAGTTGGAATCTTTGGGAAGGCTCTGATACAGATTGTTACTTCCGATCCTGTAGGCGAATGGCGGGATATTATGCAAGGGTTACTGATAGCTATCAGTAGTTCCCGAAAATATTTTTATATACAAACCCCTTACCTGTTGCCTACCGAACCTATTCTGATGGCATTGAAAACGGCAGCTTTAGCAGGTGTGGATGTTCGCATTATGATACCGGCACGTGCCGATACGTGGATAACACATTTAGGTTCGTTATCTTATTTGGATGATATCATGCGTGCGGGTGTCAGGATTTACCTTTATCAGAAAGGTTTTTTGCATTCCAAGTTGATGGTTAGTGATGATACTCTCTCTACGGTAGGTTCTACTAATATGGACTTCCGTAGCTTTGAGCATAATTTTGAGGTGAATGCCTTTATGTATGATCCGGCCTCAGCATTGATGTTGAAGGGTATTTTCCTGCAAGACCAGAAGGACGCTATCCTGTTACAGAGAAAAACATGGATGAAGCGTCCTTGGTATCAAAAAGCACAAGAATCTATTGTTCGGTTGCTGGCACCATTGCTTTGAAGAAAGAGAAGTTCACACTGCCATATACACGGCGCTCAATAAAATGGGGATTATCCTCGAAATGGTTCTCTTTGCCATGTTCCAATACCAATAATCCGTCTTCCTTTAAAATCCCGCTTTCGAAAATACGGGTGGGGATACTTTCCAGATCTTTCAAGGCGTATGGAGGATCGGCGAAGATGAAATCAAACTGCTCGTTGCATTTGTCTATAAATCTAAAGACATCAGCACGGATAGGAAAACATTTGTCAGTCTTCACTTCACGCATCACCTGCGAGATGAAAGAAAGATGCTGGGGATCTTTTTCCACTGAGATAACCCGGTCACAACCGCGTGAAACCAGTTCTATACTGATGCTGCCCGTACCGGCAAAAAGGTCCAAAGCTGTAACTCCGTTCTCGAAGTCAAAATAATTATTACTTAATACATTGAAAAGGTTCTCTTTGGCAAAATCCGTTGTTGGACGTGCCTTGAATGTATGAGGCACGTCGAAACGGCGCCGTTTGTATATACCGCTGATTACTCGCATAATAATAAGGTTTGCATGTCAAAAGGTATCTCTTCTATTTTACTTATCTCGGAGCGGTTGAATTCCGCTTTGGGGTTGATGACGAATACCTGACGCAGATAGTTGCGCAATTCTTTCAATAATTCTTCTTTGTCCTCTAATTTTCCTGTCAAGTGCAGTTCGTCTTTTTCCTGATTATAATTTAATTGTTGCCATATATATAATAGGTAATACACACGGTCTGTGGTTTGTTTGCATGGAAATGAGTTAATCAGTAATAAGTTGCCCTTATCAAAACAAAAAACTTCCATTTGTTGCTCGCGTATGTGTGTGTATAGTTTCCGGCTGTTGCCCAACCGGCTTTTCCGGGCGAAATATTCAGTCAGCGGGCTGGCGGTGGAGAAGTAACGAGCTGTAGGAAAATGTTCAGTCAGTAACAAATGGGTATGTTTGTCTATAGCAAAAAGTATTACCACATTACTCCTTCCCAGAACATTGCAAAGTACAATCTCGTTATTTCCTTTAGGAAAATTATGATAGAAAACAGTATCCATTTGTTCGTCTTCGAATAATTCTAAAGGAACAGGTGTGAAACGGGGGGAGTCATACAGAATGTTAACCCGTTTATACGGATATCTTAGAGTTTCTGTCTCGGTTAACATTTCCTTTAGATTAGCCGTCATAGAGTATCCGGTATTGACAGGATACGGAACAAAGCAGAAATCATTATCTGTCAGTGGGTTATAGATAGAAAAAGAAAATCCATCCGCACTGAGGCGGATGGATAATGTATATTGTTCCGATTTTGTAAAATCGATACGTTCAGTCATTCTTATTCCCAGTTACCTGCGTTATTGTTAGGCTGTTCGATATCACCCACTCTTAAACCGCAATATTTGCCCAGTTTGGTTTGAAGGTCTTTAAGGTTAGCCAATTCTTGAGCATTCAAACCACCCAAATATGTTTCATACGGAGTTTGAGCTTGGAATAAATGCAAAGGGGCACCTGATTTTGTTGTATCGTTACGGATAGCCATTTCAAACTGTGCACCATTTCCGAAAGGAACATATCTTAAAGAGTCTGCATTGAATCCCGGAGCATAGATTGTATCTGTTACGGCAACCCATAAAGTATCACGTTTGAAGTTCATTAAACCTTCTTTTTCAACTTCTTTCCAGTTACCAGTTTTTTTGGCTTTGTTGATGATTGCCATAGCTTTCTTTTCAGTCATGCCAGCTTCCAATTGCGTATCAGACAAAACTCCTTCTTTCTTTACAAATGGAAGTTTTGCAGTTTTGACGAAATCAATCAAGGTGTCGAAACTTGCAGTGTATTGTCCGTTGTGCAGGTTGCGGTATTCCAACTGTGCCTTACGGATGTCAATTAAGCGTGCAATAACTTGTTTCTCTCTAGCTTTTTTAGCGTCATCGAAGTTAATCGGTCCCATGATACTGCCGTAGCAAACGTATATCAAACCGATAACGCAAGCAGCCAATACAATATTAATAACTGTTTTCATGATAAATATGTGTTTTTTTTAGTTTATATTCGCATCGCAAAAATAAAACAAATAAATCTAATAACGCACAGTTCAAGGAACTTTTTATTACGCAATTATGATTAATAGTTATTTAGTGCAGCAAATTAAGGGAAATTTTCTATATAAACCAACTTTAGAACAAGAAAAAGCTGTTAAATTTTTAGCAGATTTTCTCTTTTCCCACCAATCGGACTCGGTTTTTCTCTTAAAGGGATATGCCGGTACGGGTAAAACATCCCTTATCGGGGCATTGGTGAAGACCTTGGACCAGTTACAGCAAAAGTGTGTTCTACTTGCTCCGACGGGCAGGGCGGCTAAAGTCTTTTCACATTATGCACAGCATCCGGCTTATACTATTCATAAGAAGATTTACCGCCAGCGCAACTTTTCAAATGACCTGGATAACTTTTCTTTGGATGATAACTTGCATCAGCATACTTTGTTTATTGTGGATGAGGCGTCGATGATCGCTAATGACGGATTGGCGGGGGCAGTCTTTGGTACAGGGCGTTTGCTGGACGACTTGATTCAATATGTATATGCCGGAACAGGTTGCCGTTTGATGCTGGTAGGGGATACGGCGCAGCTTCCTCCGGTAGGAGAAGAGGAGAGTCCGTCTCTTTCGGCCGATAAGTTACGCGGGTATGGCATGGAAGTATATGAGGCGCAGCTCACTGAGGTGGTCCGTCAGATGCACGATTCGGGGATTCTTTGGAATGCGACAGAATTGCGCCGCTACATATCCGCGGAAGATTTTCTCACTTTGCCTTCTGTCCGTGTGGAAGGGTTTCCGGATATCCGGATGGTTTCTGGTAGTGAGCTGATTGAGGTTATTAATGATTGTTACGGTCAGGCAGGTATGGACGAAACGATTGTGGTCTGCCGTTCCAATAAACGGGCGAATATTTATAATAAGGGAATCAGGAATACGATTTTGTTTCGGGAGGATGAACTGAACAGCGGTGACCTGCTGATGGTGGCGAAGAATAACTATTTTTGGACGGAGGGCTGTAAGGAGATTGATTTTATAGCCAATGGAGATATAGCTGTAATTCGCCGTGTTCGTCGGATGCGTGAGGCATACGGCTTTCGTTTTGCCGATGTGGTGCTGGCGTTCCCCGACTATGATGGTATGGAACTGGAGGTGAAACTTTTGTTGGATACCTTGCATACTGAAACACCCGCATTGCCTAAAGAATTGAATGACAAGTTATTTTATTCGGTATTGGAGGATTATGCTGATATAACAGTGAAACGTGAGCGGATGAAGAAAATGAAAGCCGATCCTCATTACAATGCCTTACAGGTGAAATATGCGTATGCCGTTACTTGTCACAAAGCGCAGGGTGGCCAGTGGAAACGGGTCTTTTTGGATCAGGGCTATATGACGGAGAATATGCTGACTCCGGATTATTTCCGTTGGCTGTATACGGCTTTCACCCGTGCTACGGAAATTCTGTATCTAGTGAACTGGCCGAAGGAGCAGACGGAATAAGCAGACAGTCAGTGAGGTGTTAATGACTGATTATATGCTTCCAGCCGTTTGGTTAGTTTTTTTTTCCTTATGGCTAAGCTTTTTTGAACGTTTATGTTCTATCTCCATAACCTTTGGAGTTAACTCCCAAGCTTATGGAGTTGACTCCAAAGGTTATGGAGATAACTCCAAAGGCTTGGGAGATAGAAATCTTCTTTTCTGTTTCCCTTATCCATAGAGGAGAAAAGGCTTAGTGAACCAGATGAAAAAAACTCCGCCACCGGCTTTCAGACCAGAATGGCGGAGTTTTGATATATACGAAATATGGACGAAATTCGAATAGATTACAATGCAGCCAGCTCTATCACTTTATCAACAGCCGCATTCAAACCGTCAGGATTCTTACCGCCTGCCGTTGCGAAGTGGGGCTGACCACCGCCGCCGCCTTGAATCAGTTTGGCTGCTTCACGGACCAGTTTGCCTGCATTCTGTCCGGCTTTTACCAGGTCTTCGCTAATCATGACAGTCAGCATCGGTTTGTTATTGTCCACACTGCCTATTACAACGAACAGATTGGCAGGAATTTCACCTTTCAGCTGGAAGGCAATATCTTTCACTACGTCGGCAGACATCGGAATGATGGCTTTCACCACTTTCACACCATTTATTTCTTTGGCATTCTCTACCAGTCTGGCTTTCAGTGCGGCGCCCTTTTCTTTCATGAACTCTTCCACCTGCTTCTTCAATCCTGCATTTTCGTCAATATACTTGCGGATGGCGACTTTCAGATCGGGAGCATTGTTGAACAATGCCTTCAAGTCATTCAGCGTATCCTGGACCGTATCCATCAATTCCTCTACTTTGGCACCCGTGATAGCTTCGATACGGCGCACACCGGCAGCAACAGAGCTTTCGCTGATAATACGAACCATACCGATCTTGCCTGTAGCCGAAACGTGGGTACCTCCGCAGAATTCAATAGAGTTGCCGAATTGGACAACACGTACCTCATCACCGTATTTTTCACCGAACAAAGCAATGGCACCCAGTTCTTTTGCCTTTTCGATAGGAAGATTGCGGTATTCCGTCAAAGGGATATTCTCACGGATTTTGGCATTTACCAAATGTTCCACTTCACGAAGTTGCTCGTCAGTCACTTTCTGGAAGTGAGAGAAATCGAAACGTAATGACTCAGGAGTCACCAAAGAACCTTTTTGTTCTACGTGAGTTCCTAATACCTGGCGCAACGCTTCGTCCAGCAAGTGAGTACAAGAGTGGTTGGCGGCACAGGCGGCACGTTTTTCTGTATCTACACAAGCCATCATCGGAACGTCAAGGTGTTCGGGCAGTTTTTTGGTGATATGGATAGGAAGGTTGTTTTCCTTCTTGGTATCAATGATTTCGATGGTTTCGAATTCGCTTACGATCACCCCTGTATCACCTACCTGACCACCACTTTCGGCATAGAAAGGAGTATCGCTCAGTACAATTTGATACAGTGTCTGGTTTTTCTGCTTGATCTGGCGATAGCGCAGGATGCTGGTTTCATATTCGGTAAAGTCATAACCTACAAAGTGGGTGTCACCTTCCTTTATGGTGATCCAGTCGCCAGTTTCAACGGCTGCCGCGTTACGGGCGCGTTCTTTTTGTTTCTGCATTTCGGCGTTGAACTCTTCTTCGTTTACAGTCATGCCGTTTTCGCGGAGAATCAGTTCTGTCAGGTCGAGGGGGAAACCGAAAGTGTCATATAATGTAAAGGCATCCACACCGCTGATCTCTTTTTTCCCGGCAGCTTTGGCATCGTTCATAGTCTTGTCCAACAGACGGATACCTGTTTCCAGTGTGCGCAGGAAAGATTCTTCTTCTTCTTTGATCACTTTCTCGATCAGTATTTTTTGTGCGTTCAACTCTGGATAGGCCTCGCCCATATTCTCAATTAATACAGGCAGCAGCTTGTACATGAATGCTTGTTTCTGTCCCAGGAAAGTATATCCGTAACGGACGGCACGGCGGAGGATACGGCGGATTACATAGCCGGCTTTTGCGTTACTGGGCAACTGACCGTCGGTGATTGAGAATGCGATGGTACGGATATGGTCGGCTATAACGCGCATGGCGATATCTTTCTGGTTGTCTTGGCCATAGGTGGTTCCTGCCATTTCGGCGATGGCTTTCAGCATCGGTTGGAACACGTCAGTGTCATAGTTGGATGTCTTGCCTTGCAGTGTGCGCACCAAACGTTCGAATCCCATACCGGTATCGATTACTTTGGCGGGAAGACCTTCCAGTGAACCGTCTGCTTTGCGGTTGAACTGCATGAATACAAGATTCCAGATCTCGATTACTTGCGGATGATCCTTATTTACCAGTTGGTTGCCGGGGATTTGAGCTTTTTCTTCTTCCGAACGTGAGTCGATATGGATTTCAGAACACGGGCCGCAGGGACCTGTATCACCCATTTCCCAGAAATTGTCATGTTTGTTGCCATTGAGGATATGGTCTTTCGGCAGGAACTGTTCCCAGTAAGAGGCGGCTTCATTGTCCCGTTCCAGTCCTTCTTCGGGACTTCCTTCGAATACGGTGGCATACAGATCTTTCGGATCTATTTTCAGTACATCTACCAGATATTCCCATGCCCAGCCGATAGCTTCTTTCTTGAAGTAATCTCCGAAAGACCAGTTGCCCAGCATCTCGAACATAGTATGGTGGTAGGTATCATGTCCCACTTCTTCCAGGTCATTGTGCTTGCCGCTTACACGCAAACATTTTTGTGAGTCCGCAACTCTTTTGTATTTGGCCGGGTGATTGCCCAGAATAATGTCTTTGAACTGGTTCATTCCTGCATTGGTGAACATCAATGTGGGGTCATCTTTAATGACCATCGGAGCCGATGGGACAATCTGGTGTCCTTTCGACTCGAAAAAGCTTTTGAAAGAATCTCTAATTTCTTTAGCTGTCATCATGTCGCTTAATATATTGTCTTCTAGTTAATATTCTCAAAAAGGATTTGCAAAGATAATTGGTTTTATTATTTTTGTCGACAAGAATTGTGCAAAATATTGATGTGTTGTGCATTAAAAACTTCAAAAAGCAGAATTAGATGCGTAAAGTCTACTATATTTATAATCCTAAGACCCGAACTTATGACCGCATTTACCCCACAGTGAGGCAGCGCGCCTTAAGCATCTTGCGCCGTTTGTTTGTAGGAATGGGCTTGGGGGCAGGCAGTTTCATTATTTTATTATTGATCTTTGGTTCTCCGTCCGAGAAAGAGCTCCGTATAGAGAATGCTCGCTTACTGGCCCAGTATAATGTGTTGTCTCATCGTCTGGATGAGGCTATGGGGGTGATGCAGGATATCCAGCAGCGTGATGATAATTTGTATCGGGTGGTGTTGCAGGCCGATCCTGTTTCGGATGCTGTCCGTAAGGCCGGTTATGGGGGGACAAACCGCTATGAACAGTTACGGGATATGGCGAATGCCGATCTGGTTATCAATACCACTCAGAAACTGGATATGTTGAACCGGCAGCTTTATATCCAGTCCAAGTCTTTTGACGAGGTGGTGGATTTGTGTAAGAGCCATGACGAGATGCTGAAATGTATTCCGGCCATCCAGCCTGTTTCCAATAAGGATTTGAAGAAGACGGCTTCCGGTTACGGTGTCCGTATAGATCCTATTTATAAGACAACCAAGTTTCATGCGGGGATGGACTTTTCTGCTAGTCCGGGCACGCCGGTGTATGCCACCGGTGATGGTGTTGTGGTGAAGGCCGGATGGGAGACAGGTTATGGGAATACCATCGAAGTGAATCATGGCTTTGGTTATCTTACGCGCTATGCACATCTGAGTGCTTACAAGGTAAGACCGGGACAGAAGGTGGTCAGGGGTGAAGTGATTGGAGCTGTGGGAAGTACAGGTAAAAGTACCGGACCTCACTTGCACTATGAAGTGCACGTGAAAGGAAAAGTGCAGAATCCTGTGAATTATTATTTCATGGATTTGAGCGCGGAAGATTATGATAAGATGATACAGATTGCAGCCAACCACGGTAAGGTATTTGACTAGCCGTGAATTTTTAATTCTCAATTTTAATTTACCATGGTCTATAATCCTAATAAAGAACTGAAACTTTACTATTCCATAGGGGAAGTGGCAAAGATGTTTGATGTAAATGAATCCTTGTTGCGTTATTGGGAAAAGGAATTTCCTATTATTTCTCCCAAGAAGGCGGGAGGGAATGTCCGTCAGTATCGTAAAGAGGATATTGAGAATATCCGGCTGGTCTATCATCTGGTGAAAGAGAAAGGGATGACTTTACAGGGGGCCAAGCAGAAACTGAAGATGAACAGAGAAACCACTATCCGTACTGCGGAGATTTTGGACAGATTGAAACTGATACGTGAGGAATTGGTTAGTATGCGTAAAGAACTGGATTATCTGACTTAAGAATATTCACCACAGATTGCACGGATTAAAAACGAGTTGCGGATAATCGTTATGAACAATCAGTGTAGTCTGCGGTGAAATTGGTATTGGTTAATTCGGCTGGTCTTCGAACTTCTCGATACGGGTGACGGTTTTTATCTCATCTATCTTTCTTAGATTGGTAGTGATGGATTTTACATCATCCACATCGTGTACAAATAGCTGTATTCTTCCTTCAAAGATACCGTCGTTACTTTCAATATTCAACTTGTGGATATTTACATTCAATTGTTGTGAAATGACTTCTGTTACCTTATTTAACAGACCGATGTGGTCAATACCTTTTATGTAGATATTTACAGGAAAGTACAAGGATTTTCCAGTCTCCCATTGGACAGCCAACAGGCGGTTGCCGTAACTGCTCTTCAGTTTGGTAGCCAACGGGCATTGGCGTTTGTGGATGATGATACGATTATTGTCGCCTATATATCCCAAAACGTCATCTCCCGGAATAGGCTTGCAGCATTCAGCTATCACATAGTTCTTTTGGATAGCTTCGGGAGTCAGTTTCAATATTTTCTTGCTGTCTATCTTTTGTAAGGGTTCCTTCTCTTCTGTCGGTTTCTCCTTGTTTGTCTTGCTGCCTCCGAAGGCGAAAGAGATATACTTTTTCCAGTTACTGGAAGTCGGTTTGTCTTTCAGTTCGTTCTTGTCGTTTTCTCCTAGAATGATTGTTTTTAATCCGATGGCGGCAAACAATTCTTCCTGTGTTTTGATGGTATGCAGATTACAGATCTTTCGTATATTTTCGGGAGTGTACTCTACTCCTTCCCTGGAAAAGAATTCCCGTAACATTTCCTCACCGGCCTGCTGCATGCCTCGCTGTTCGCGTTTCAGTATGGCCAGAATCTTGGCTTTGGCCTTTGCGGTGGTGGCAAAGTTTATCCACGAAGGCTGTACATGCTGTGATTTGGAAGTAAGAATCTCCACCTGGTCGCCACTTTGCAGTTTGTGGCTCAAGGGCACCAGCTTGTGGTTGACTTTAGCTCCGATGCAATGGCTGCCCAAGAATGTATGGATGGAGAATGCAAAATCCAGTGCCGTACAGTTTTGCGGCATTGTTTTGATTTCACCTTTCGGAGTGAAGACAAATATTTCAGAAGCGAACAGGTTCAGTTTGATGGTATCCAGAAAGTCCATGGCATCCGGTTGCGGATCGTCCAGAATCTCCTTGATGGTACGCAGCCATTTTTCCAGTTCACCCTCGTCCTCACTGCCTCCGCCTTCTTTATATTTCCAGTGTGCGGCAAAGCCTTGTTCGGCTACGTCATTCATCCGCTCACTGCGTATCTGCACTTCTATCCATTGGCCTTTGTTACTCATCAGGGTTACGTGAAGTGCCTGATAGCCGTTGGCTTTAGGGTGGCTTACCCAGTCGCGCAAGCGGTCTGGGTGCGGTTTATAAATCTTAGATATGGATACGTATATGTTAAAGCACTCATTAAGTTCTTCTTCCGGATTTTTGGGACAGAAAATGATACGGACAGCCAGGATATCATATATTTCTTCAAATGTGATATGCTTGGTCTGCATCTTGTTCCAAATGGAATAAGGGGATTTTACTCGTGCTATCAATTGATAACTGATACCCATTTTGTCCAGTTGTGCGCGGATAGGTGCTGTAAATTCACGGAATACTTCTTCGCGTTCCGCTTGTGTTTCTTGTAGCTTGGATTCTATCTGTGCATATTCTTCCGGATGCTCATATTTGAAACTGAGATCTTCCAGTTCTGTCTTTATTTTGTTTAACCCCAAGCGGTTAGCCAATGGCGCATAGATGTATAAGGTTTCTCCGGCAATTTTGTATTGCTTGTTGGGAAGCATGGAGCCAAGCGTACGCATATTATGCAGACGGTCGGCTATTTTGATGAGGATAACCCGGATATCATCACTCATGGTCAGTAGCAATTTCTTGAAATTCTCGGCTTGTGCGGAAGCCCGGTCTCCGAATATACCGCCGGATATTTTAGTCAGGCCATCTACAATCTGTGCAATTTTAGGACCAAACAGATTTTCGATGTCTTCCACAGTGTAGTCTGTATCTTCAACTACATCATGCAGTAAAGCCGAACAAATGGAAGTTGATCCCAGTCCTATTTCGGTACATACAATTTTAGCAACGGCTATGGGATGCATGATGTATGGTTCACCCGAGCGTCGTTTTACTCCTTTGTGTGCTTGTTTGGCAAAATTGAATGCCTTTGTGATGATTTCTACTTTTTTACGGTGTTTGGTCGCTAGATAACTGTCCAAAAGTTCCTGAAACCCTTGGTTTATCATTTCCTCATCCGCCTGTTCCTGAGTCTGCTTTTCATCCGTCATATCTTTGCCTCCTATAATCTATACTGCAAAAATATACAAAAAACATATTCAAGCAAGTATTTTCAGAAAATGTATAGTGTTAAATCTGTATTTTTTATCAATCATCTGATCCGCAAACTTTTTCCGGCTCTGATATTATTGCCCTTTATACCGTTTAGATTACGTAATTGACTGATGGATACGTGGTATTTGGCGGCAATTCCTCCCAATGTGTCTCCTTGTTTGATTTTATGATAAAGAGTTCCCTTGGATGAGCGGTTTCTGCTACTGGTTGTTTCTTTGATAGCTACCGTTTTTCTTTTGGTCAGATATTCATTGGGTTTATAAGCGAATACACTGTCTTGGCGGTCAATGAAAGTACTGACAAAGTTATTGGGCAAACGAAGTACACACAACTCGCTGTTACCGGGAATAATATCCTTTTTGTATTGGGGATTCAGGCTGCGAAGCTGGTCGAGGTTGATGTTGCATACTTCTGCCACTTGTTGTAAGTGGAGGTCTTTGTTTATGTGAATGGTGTCTGTAGCGTTGGGGAGCTGTGTTTCCATGGGACAGATGTCATGTTCGCAATAATAAGTCATGATGTAGTTTGCTGCAATGAAAGCAGGAACGTACCCACGGGTTTCTTTGGGCAGGTAGTTGTAGATTGTCCAATAATCTGTGGCTCCTCCGGCACGGCGTATGGCTTTGTTGATAGTGCCTGGCCCGCAGTTGTAAGCTGCCAATACCAGGTTCCAGTCTTGATAGATGTCATATAAGTCTTTCAGATAACGTGCCGCCGCCCAAGTTGATTTGACCGGGTCCCGCCTTTCGTCTATCAGACTATTGCTTTTCAGCCCGTATATTTTTCCTGTACCCAGCATAAACTGCCACAAACCGGTAGCTCCCTGGCGGGAAACTGCAACAGGATTTAAGGCAGATTCTATAACCGGCAGATATTTCAGTTCTTGAGGAAGGTCGTATAAATCAAGTGCTTCTTCAAAGATAGGCATATAAAAATTGGTTGCCGCAAGCATAAAGGATACTTTATTGCGCAGACGGACGGCATACATATCAATGAATTTGCGTACAGCCTCGTTGTAAGGCATTTCTATGATAGAGGGGATACGTGACAGACGATCCATATAGATGGAATCACTTACAACAGGGTTGGTAGAGGCCATTGTGCAGTTCTCTCCCAATGTGATGTAATTCTTAGATTGCCAGTCCCAGTAAAGACTGTCCATTTCTGACTGCATACTTTCAGGAACATCAATAATTTCTTCTTTTCCTGTAGTTTGCGAGTGAACGGTAATACTTTGGGTTTGTGCGTTGATTCCCGTTGTTCCTATAAATGTAAATAAACCAATTAAAAAGTTTTTCATGCGATTAAAATTTGAAGCTGCATTGCAGGCCTATTGTATTAGGTATCCTGCTCCGGCCATCATTAAAAATAACAGGTTGTATTTGAAGACCTAAGTCTTTGGATATATCAAAATCAGATAGTTCAGCATCCACGTATGCGTCTATGACAGATAGTATATATACACCGATAAAACAGAATATGCTTAAATCCCGATATCGGCGATAAAAATCTTTTCGTTTTTTAAAGGTATCCTCCATACCTTCCGCACTCACGCCATGAGGCAGGAAGTCTTCGTAGCTTTTGGTATTAGGGTCATCGTCCATAATATCCAGATAGGCTTGCGAATAGTCCTTGTACATTCTGTTGTTCCAGGTCAGCGCATATGCACATCCCACAAATCCTCCATATACTATCGGCAGTTTCCAATATTTACGGTTGTATATCTGTCCTCCGCCGGGAATTACCAACGCCAGCCAGATGGCACGGTTGGAGTTCGGAATAAATCGGGGTTTTGTTTCGGCAGCCATTGCTTTCTGTATGGAATCATTTTTACGGACTAAAGCGGCAGTATCAACAGGTGCTTCCATATTTTCTATCTTTTGTCGTTCTTCCAACAATTTTAGGCTGTCAATGACAAGTGAATCTTTGACTTGTATGATAGAATCTGCCTTTATACCCATACGGCGGTTGCGTGCCTTTTGGGCGTGAACATTCAGGCTTCCAGCCATCATAAGGCATAAAAGCATGAATGTAAACACTTTATATGTGGATGTTTTTCTTTTCAATGTAGTAATAACGCTTTATTCTTTCTTTTTCAGTGAATCCAATATTTCCATGATTCGTTCCAAGTCCTCTTCGTTGTTGAACGGAATACTGATCTTGCCTTTTCCTTTGGCTGTGCATGAAAGCTGTACTTTTGAACCGAAGAATCCGCAGAGATGGCTTTGCAGCAAAGTGTATTCCTCGGATAGTTTGGAACCTTTTGGTTTGATCTTCTTCCCACCGCTGTCCACTGTCTCGCCACTGCTCAGTGCCTTGACAATTTCTTCCACTTTGCGGACAGAATAGCCTTGTGACTGTATTTCATTAAAGATACGTATTTGGGTCTTAGGATCATCTAAGGACAATAAGGCACGGGCGTGTCCCATGTCTATTTCGCGGTTTTTCAATGCTACTTGAATCTGAGCCGGAAGTTTCAGCAGACGCAGATAATTGGCGATAGTGGTACGTTTTTTTCCGACACGTTCGCTCAGCCGTTCCTGTGTCAATGCATATTGTTCCAATAAATGTTGATAAGCCAGTGCAATCTCCAATGAATTCAAATCTTCACGCTGAATATTTTCAATCAACGCCATTTCCATTACATTCTCGTCATCGGCTGTGCGGATGTATGCCGGAATAGATTTAAGTCCTGCCTGTATGGAGGCGCGGTAACGACGTTCTCCGGCTATGATCTGGTAAGAGTCTTCACTCAGTTGACGCAACGTAATGGGTTGGATGATACCAATTTCGGCAATAGAGTCAGCCAACTCCTGTAACGCCACCGGATCAAATTCACGGCGCGGTTGGTTAGGGTTGACGGATATTTTGCTCAGTTCTATCTCATTGATAGAAGATGAGCCGGCTGTCTTTACTTCTTCGGTCGAGATCAGTGCGTCAAGCCCGCGTCCTAAAGCAAATTTTTTCTGTACTGCCATTGTTTACTTTCTGTTACGTGTTATAATTTCTTGTGCCAATGCCAAATGATTCTTGGCTCCGGTAGAGTCGGCATCATACAATATTGCAGGAATGCCGTGGCTGGGAGCTTCGCTCAGTTTGACGTTACGCTGTACAATTGTCTTGAATACCAATTCTTGAAAATGGCGTTTCACTTCATCATAAATCTGGTTGGCCAGACGCAGACGTGAATCGAACATTGTCAGCAGGAAGCCTTCTATTTCCAGTGAAGGATTCAGTTTCGATTTAATAATCTTAATGGTATTCAGCAATTTGCTGATGCCCTCTAATGCAAAATATTCGCATTGAACAGGGATAATTACTGAATCGGCTGCTGTCAGCGCATTGATCGTTATCAAGCCTAATGACGGGGAGCAGTCTATCAGGATATAGTCATATTCGTCCCGCATGGGGGCTAATACTTTTTTCATGATCTTCTCGCGGTCTTCCAGGTTCAACATTTCTATTTCTGCGCCAACCAGGTCGATGTGTGAAGATACAATGTCGAGTCCGTCAATGTCGGTGGTATAAATTGCTTCCCGTATATCGGCTTCGTTGATAATACATTCATAGATAGAGCATTCTACCTCTTTGATGTTCACACCCAATCCTGATGATGCGTTGGCCTGAGGGTCTGCATCAATAACCAGCACTTTTTTCTCCAGCGTTGCCAGAGAAGCTGCGAGGTTAATCGTTGTGGTAGTTTTACCTACGCCACCTTTTTGATTGGCTAAAGCAATAATTTTTCCCATATTAATCAGTTTTTCTCGCTGCGAAGTAACAAATAATAGGTGATTGTACCTATAAAAAACGGCAGACATTAGCAAAACTGTTGATAACTCATTGGTTTTGTTAATAACTCAACGGCGGCAAAGATAGAAATTTTCATTCAATTCTATTCTATTTTTAGCACTGGGTTGTAGAACATTAAGATAATTTTCTTTTCTGGCGAGGGGTAGTTCCGGCAAAGAGTTGTATCTTTACGCTCCGAGAAAAAGAGTGGAAAAATATGAAGAGAGAAAAACCGTTGATATTGCTGTCAAATGATGACGGCGTGGAAGCTAAGGGATTGAATGAGTTGATACGTGGGTTGCGTGGAGTGGGTGAAATGATCGTAATGGCGCCGGATGGTCCTCGTTCGGGAGCTTCGGGGGCGATCACTTCCGAACATCCTGTGCGGTATTACAAGGTACGTGAAGAGGAGGACTTGACTGTGTATAAATGTACGGGTACACCGGTAGATTGTGTGAAACTGGCATTGCATACAGTTGTTCCCCGTCGTCCCGATGTGGTGATAGGTGGAATAAACCACGGTGATAATTCTTCAGTGAATGTGCATTATTCCGGTACGATGGGGGTAGTGATTGAAGGGTGCCTGAAGGGGATTTCTTCTATCGGATATTCATTATGTAATCATTTTGCGGATGCTGATTTCTCTTCATCGCTGCCTTATATACGCCGTATTACTGAGCAGGTCCTGGAGCATGGCTTGCCTTTGGGTATTTGCTTGAATGTGAACTTTCCGGATACGGCTTCTTTGAAAGGGGTACGCATCTGCCGTCAGACGAATGGGGCTTGGATTAATGAATGGAAGCGTAGTCTGCATCCTCGGGGTGGAGAGTATTTCTGGCTGACCGGAGAGTTTGATAACTATGAACCGGAAGCGGAAGATTCGGACCACTGGGCATTAGGGCATGGGTATGTGGCGGTAACTCCTACCCAAATTGATGTGACCGCTTATGGGATGATGAATGAGTTGAAAAACTGGAATCTGGAAGTATGAAATACTATTTGATAGTAGGCGAGGCATCAGGCGATTTGCACGCATCTAATTTGATGTGTGCCTTGATACAGGAAGATCCGGAAGCAGAATTCCGTTTCTTTGGCGGGGACTTGATGACGGCTGTTGGTGGAACGCGGGTGAAGCATTACAAAGAACTGGCTTATATGGGTTTTATCCCGGTGTTGTTGCATTTGCGTACTATCTTTCGGAATATGAAAGAATGTAAGCAGGACATTGTTCGTTGGGCTCCTGATGTAGTGATTCTGGTGGATTATCCTGGCTTTAACCTGAAAATAGCCGAGTTTATAAAGAAGCAGACGCAAATACCTGTCTACTATTATATTTCTCCTAAAATATGGGCTTGGAAAGAGTATAGGATTAAAAATATCAAGCGGGATGTGGACGAATTGTTTTCTATCCTGCCTTTTGAGATTGAGTTTTTTGCCGGACATCAGTACCCTGTTCATTATGTGGGTAATCCTTGTGTAGATGCAGTGGATGCTTATTGTAAGAAACATCCGGATGGGTTTCCGGAATTTGTGGCGGATAATGGTTTGTCCGAAAAGCCTGTTATCGCATTGTTGGCGGGCAGCCGGAAACAGGAAATCAAAGACAACCTACCGATGATGCTGGAGGCTGCTGCTCCGTTTACCAAAGATTATCAATTGGTGTTGGCAGGGGCTCCGGGGATGGACCCTGCCTATTATGCGGGTTATATAAATCCGAATGTACCGGTTAAAATCATTTTCGGACAGACTTACAGGCTGTTGCAGCACGCGCAGGCGGCATTGGTGACTTCGGGTACTGCAACTTTGGAAACAGCTCTTTTCCGTGTTCCTCAAGTGGTGTGTTACTATACTCCGGTAGGGACGTTTATCGCTTTTCTTCGCCGGCATATTCTAAAAGTGAAATATATTTCGTTGGTTAATCTGGTAGCCGATAAGGAAGTGGTGCGTGAACTGGTAGCCGATACGATGACGGTAGATAATGTACGTTCGGAGTTGGAAGCTCTTCTATATAATAAGGTATATAGGAATAAGATGTTGGAAGAGTATGATCGTATAATTCAAATTTTAGGTCCGGCAGGAGCTTCGGAGGCAGCGGCACGCAAGATGGTGGCCTTACTGAAGAAATAAACTTTTCACGCTGTTTTTTTGTTCTTTCGGGTAAATAACCTAAACCCCGGAAAATATGAAATATTCTTTTTCATCGATGTTAGGGGCGGTACTTCTTTTTAGCGGAGTATTCGCCTTTTCAGCTTGTGGCAATGACGAAAGTTATCCCGATAGTACAGTAACTATAGCTATGGCTACAGTAGAAAAGCAACCTCAGTATGACGCTCCTTATTTTATATTGGATAATGGAGAGAAATTGTGGGTGGTACAGAATGCTGTACCTTACCGGGATTTGAAGACGGGAGAGCGTATCTTTGGAAGTTATACCTTTCTGGAAGCTGGTGAGAGTGGTTTTGCCTATGATATCCGTTTGAATGACTATGCCATGGTACCTGTTCAAGATATTATCGGACTGAATCCTGATAATATGGATAGTATAGGAAATATGAAAGTGCAGATTAAAGATATATGGTTTTCCAATGAGTATATGAATGTGCGTTTTATGCTGAATTTTCCCAATCCCCAAAGGCCTATTCTCAATCTGGTTGTCAATGAGATGATTCCTTTGGTAAATGACGGGTATGCGCATTTGGAACTCCGCTATAACAATAATGGCAGCCAAGGACGGTTGGTACCTGGTCTGGTTTCTTTCAAATTAGGAAGTTACTCACCGGAAAACAGTGAATTAAAAGGATTAAAGGTGCTGGTACGTCCTGTAGGCGGTGAAGAAAAAACATATATCTTCTCTTACCCGCTTACTGACAAGAGTACGCCTGATTTTAATCTTTTGGATCTGGCGGAATTAAAATAAAGAAACTACATACAAATAGACTACTGCTGCAGGGATAGCGAGGATTGCGCTGTCGAAACGATCGAGCATTCCACCATGTCCTGGCAAAATATTACCCGAATCTTTGATACCTAAACGGCGCTTCAATAAAGATTCCGTCAAATCACCCCAGGTACCGAATATTACTACTGTTAATGCTAGTCCAATCCATACCCCGGTGGACATGAAGGGAAAGAAATGAGCCAGTATGAAGGAGGATATGATGCAGAATACACTGCCACCGATAGAACCTTCCCACGATTTTTTAGGGGAAATACGCTCGAACAGTTTGTGTTTGCCAAACAGCATCCCCGTGCAATAAGCCCCCGTATCATTCACCCAGTTAAAAATAAAAATAGATAGTGGGAGAATAGCATTGTATTGTGAAATACTCGCTGTTTCGTCCGAGTGGAAAGCCAATACATTCAACAAAGCAAATGGCAGAGCGATGTACATTTGGCTTAGCATGGCGTATGCCCAGTTGTTCAGAGGATTTTCTTTTTTCAAATAAAGTTCGCTGACCATCAGGTAGATGAATAAAGCCAGATAAGGAATAAATATACCTGTTTGTGAAGGATCTATTCCAAAATAAAAAAAGCACAGGAAAAGAAAAATTCCGCTGAGAATACATATGCGTTTATTTACTTGTATTCCTTCTACATGATTGACCAAATTACAGAATTCATTGATAGCCAATGCGCTGATAATGGCAAATAGGATACCGAAAGAAACAGCCCCACCCACTATGCAGCCTATCAGTACTGCAACGAAAATAATTCCGGTTATGGCACGTTGTAAGAAATTGCTTTTCACGGTCGTTAGTCTTAAGTGATTCAAAAATCAAAATAGAAGATCTGTTGTTTAATCATTCTGAGTGATAATGAAGAACCCGTATCTGGATTACTACAGACTCTTTATATCATTCAGAATGACATGATTATGATTGACAGATCTTTCTACAATGTTATGCTTCTTTTTTTTCTTTTTCCTTTTCCTCAGAATCTGAAGATTTCTTCTCTTCAAAATCTTCGGTTACTTCTACTGGTTTTACTGTAGCTTCTAAAGCCATAATTTCTTCTGAACGTGAGGTCCAGGGACGTTTGCCAAAAATGCGTTCCACGTCTTCGGCGAAAATTACTTCTTTTTCAACCAACAGACGGGCCAGCTCGTTGTGACCATCTTTATGTTCGGACAATATTGCCTTTGCCCGATCATATTGTTCGTTGATCATTCTTTTCACTTCTTCGTCAATCAGTTCGGCTGTACGTTCGCTGTAAGGCTTGCTGAAAGAGTATTCATCGTTGCTGTAATAACATAAGTTGGGTAACTTTTCACTCATTCCGGCGTAAGCAATCATTCCATATGATTGTTTTGTCACACGTTCCAAATCGTTCATGGCACCGGTTGAAATATGTCCGGTGAACAGCTCTTCGGCTGCACGTCCCCCTAAAGTGGCACACATTTCATCCAGCATTTGTTCTTTGGTTGTGATCTGCCGTTCTTCGGGCAAATACCATGCGGCTCCCAATGCGCGTCCACGGGGAACAATGGTTACCTTAATCAAAGGATTGGCATGTTCCAAAAACCAAGACAGCGTAGCGTGACCGGCTTCGTGTAAAGCAATAGTACGCTTTTCTTCGGCAGTCATGATTTTGGTTTTCTTTTCCAAACCACCGATAATACGGTCTACAGCATCTAGAAAATCTTGTTTCCCAACCGCATTCTTACCATGGCGGGCGGCGATCAGTGCTGCTTCATTACATACATTGGCAATATCTGCCCCACTGAATCCCGGAGTTTGACGGGCGAGCAAATCCAGATCGACACTTTCATCCAGCTTTAAGGGCTTCAAATGTACTCCAAATACTTCTTTACGTTCGTTTAAGTCGGGTAAGTCAACATGAATCTGGCGGTCAAAACGACCAGCACGCAATAATGCTTTATCCAATATATCCGCACGGTTGGTAGCGGCCAAAATGATCACACCGCTATTTGAACCAAAACCATCCATTTCTGTCAATAATTGGTTTAATGTATTTTCGCGTTCATCATTTCCACCCATGCTTGGATTTTTGCCACGGGCACGTCCTACTGCGTCAATTTCATCAATGAATATAATACAAGGAGCTTTCTCTTTCGCCTGGCGGAACAAGTCACGTACACGGGATGCACCTACTCCAACGAACATTTCCACAAAGTCGGAACCCGAAAGCGAAAAGAAAGGTACATCTGCTTCACCGGCAACAGCTTTTGCCAGCAAAGTCTTACCGGTTCCCGGAGGGCCTACCAGTAAAGCGCCTTTAGGTATCTTACCTCCCAACTCCGTGTATTTCTGAGGTTGTTTCAGAAACTCTACAATTTCTTCCACTTCTTGTTTAGCTTCCGCTTGTCCGGCTACATCTTTAAAAGTAATCCGGTTAGTCTTGTCTCCTTTTTCGTATACCTGAGCTTTGCTTTTGCCTACGTTGAACGGATTGGCGCCTCCGGCCCCTGCTCCGCCGCTCATGCGACGCATGGCAAACATCCAGATACCGATCAATAGTAAAAACGGAGCGATATTCCAAAATAATGCGCCGAAGTAGTCGCGTTTCTTTTCATAACTGATAGATCCGGTAAAGTGACCTTCTTCCTGTGCCTTTTCCATGAATTTATCCAATGACTCCATGGAACCTATTTCTACGTTCAATGCTGGGTTACGCCCTACTTTTTTATAGTCATTTTTAAATACATCTTTAACAAATTCCGGTTTAATGTACATTTCTACCGTATTGTCATCGTATGCAATTATTTTATTGGCATATCCCTTGTTTATCATATCTTTAAACTCGGTATATGTTATTTGTTTGTCAATTCCTCCTTCTTGATTGGAAAAATAGAGGATGGCAAAACTCATGGCAATGATAACATACAGCCAACTCAAATTGAAGCGTGGCATGTTTATCTTTGGTCTATTATTGGTATTTTCACTCATTTTGATTCTGTATTGGATTAGTCTAGATCAGGAATTTGGGTCAGTTTGGCATCTGCCCATAAATGTTCCAGATTATAAAAATTTCTTGTTTCCGGCAAAAAGACATGTACCAGTACATCGCTGTAGTCCATTGCAACCCATTCTGCGTTTCTCAGTCCGTCTATTCCCGTAGGCTTGTCATCTATTTCTTTATGTACATATTCCTTGACTGAGTCAACGATAGCTATAACTTGACTTGGGGAATTACCTTGACAGATTACGAAATAGCTGCAAATGGTATCATCAATGGCGGTGAGGTCCGCTATTACAATGTTTTTACCTTTCTTTTCTTGAATGCCTTCTGTTATTTTTTTTACTAAAGTCTCTGCTTCGTTCATTATAATGTTATTAACAACTGATTATTCTAATATATGTATTTACAACAATGCACAAAGATACTTGGTTTTCTCATTCTAGCGAAAAAATGTGCATTAAATATATTCGGTTTTTGTTTTTTTTAGTTAGAGAATCTTTTTATTGTTATGTTAAGCCTAGAGTGAAGATACACGGTCAAGAAGGATAAGGAAGGCTGGAAAAGAAAGCAAATGGAGAAAAAAGAATCTTGATTAGAAAAAAAAGCTTCAAAAATTTGTGGATTAAATAAAAAAACGTATCTTTGCAGCGTCAAAATCAAAACGGGTGTTTTGATAGGAAAATTGGGATATGGTGTAATGGTAACACAACAGATTCTGGTCCTGTTTTTCCAGGTTCGAATCCTGGTATCCCAACACATAAACCACTTATTAAAGACAAAGTTCTTCTAAAATTGCAATTTTAGAAGAACTTTTTTCATTTTGGGCTAGCTATCTTAAAAATAGACCAATCAAAATTGGTGTCAACTCTCTATTTTTCCGTAAGACTCATGAAAAAAGCGGGGCAGTCCGAAAACAATGCAACGCCAATCCGGGAGTAATTCGGGGTTTTGCTTTCTCTCAATTGTTCTATTTGTCTTTTTTAGTAGGCCATGAAAACACGCAGGATGAAAAAGGTGCAAAAAATCAGTAGTACGTTAGTAAAAAAAGAGTCTAACGCATTTGCATTAAACTCTTTTTATAACTGTTTTTATTCGTCTTTCATTGATTGGTCAATCACCTCTATTTTTTTTAAGATCAATTCTAGGTCTGCCTTGAGTTTTTCCACTTTACGATTCATTTCCGTAACCAAACTGCTACCTTTTTTGGAAGAACTGGTCAAGAAGCCCAAATTGTTCTCGTATGTTTGAATTTCATTCTTCATGTTTTCGTAAGCACGAACCAGTTTTTCGCGTTCACGATAAAGGTTGCCTTCCTTACTGATGCTTGATTTAAAGTTACTTAATTTTTTCTGTGATGCGGAAAGATTCAACTTGTCAAACAACTTATCAATGACACCATGATATTGCTTGTATAATTTATCTTTCTCTTTAAACGGTACATGACCGATGCTATTCCATTCTTTCATTAATTCTCGAATGGTGTTTCCGGCATCTTCTTCCGGTGTTTCCTGTGCGTCAATTGTATTTAACTTTTCAATGATCGCCTTTTTCTGAACCATGTTTTCCTGTTCAACTGAGCGTTGTGAAGAAGTCGCCTTGTTCTTTTGCTCGAAGAAATAATCACATGCGGCAATGAATCGTTTCCATACGGCATCCGAATACTTTTTAGGTACAGGACCAATTGTTTTCCATTCCTTTTGTAATTTGCTTAGAATATCAGCAGTTGCTTTCCAGTCTGTACTTTCTTTTAGTGCTTCTGCTTTTTCACATAATGCTTTCTTCTTTTCCAGATTGCCTGCCATACTTTCCTTGATGGACTTGAAGAACTCGGCTTTGCGTTTGAAAAATTCATCACAAGCGGCACGGAAACGTTCGAATATCTTCACGTTCATTTTTTGAGGTGCGTAACCAATTGTTTTCCATTTGGCTTGCAAAGCAATGATTTCCTGAGTTTTGTTTTCCCAGTCTTGGAAGGTAGTGAACGTATCGTATTCCATTGCTTCCACAATTTCACAGATTACGGTCTTTTCATCCAAGTTACGTTGCTCTTTTTCTTTTAAGGCTTCGAAATGTTGCTGGTGACGACGGTTTACGGCTGTAGAGGCGGTTTTGAACCGGGTCCAGATATCTTCGCGCAATTCTTTTGCAACAGGACCCGTATTCCGGAATTCCTGATGTAACTTTTGTAATTGATGGAAAGCGGAAATCACATCTTCTTCATCAGCCAATTTCTCTGCGGCTTCACAAAGATGAGTCTTTATTTCAAGGTTTTTTTTAAAATCATACTCACGGAATTCGTTGTTCAACTTTATCAAGTCATAGAACTTTTCTGCATAGTGCTGATAATTTTTCCATAGTTCATTGACTTTGGCAGCCGGCACCTGTTTTATATCGTTCCATTCCTGTTGCAGTTTCTTGAATTCATTGTATGCTTTGTTGGCATCTTCGGGAGATTCGGCAAGTTCTTTCAAGCGGTCGATAATGGCGAGCTTTTTCACCAGGTTATCTTCTTTTTCTTTATCTTGTTCTGCTTGTATGGCGCTTCTTTTCTCTTTGATAGAGCTCATGATATCTTTGAAACGGTTTTCAGCATCGTCCGGTTGGGGAATAAATGCCTCAGGAGCACCTCCGCCATCAATAAATGCCTTACGGGCGGCTTCTTGCTCAGCCTTGTGCAGCTTGTAGAAGTTCTGTTTCAATAAATCCAACTCTTGTTTGTCTGCATTGCAGGCGTCTTCGTTGATTTCTTTTAAACGTTCGATGACCTCTTCTTTCGTTTGTTTAGGTACATACGTAGCGTTATTTTCTTCTGCAGTAGCGGAAGATGATACCAAAGTTTCAGATGTCTGTTCCACTGGAACTTCGGTTAAAGGGCGGATAGTTTCATTCGAGTCCATCGTATAGATTTTTAAAGTAAGCGTTTTTGTTATAACAACAATTTACAAATTAAAAGAAATAAATTAGAACTTCATACTGTTTTTCCCGATTTTTTTAGGAAAATCCTTAAAAGTGGAGAAAATAGGAGAATCAAGGGGGATAAATGCACTGCAGATTACATAGATTCATACAGATTCTCTTTTATTGTGATTCTTTGCCGGTTTCTGTGTGAATCTGTTTTTTCTCTGAATTTCAATCTATGTAATCTGTAGTGAAACGTGTCAGGATAGTAATACGGTGATGCCCATATAAAGCATCATACCTATAATGTCATTGGTGATGGATATGAACGGACCTGTAGCGATGGCCGGATCTATTTTTAGTTTTTCCAGTGTCATAGGAACCAGGGTCCCAAAGATGGAAGCGAACATGACTACTGCAAACAGGCTGAATGAAACCGAATAAGTCACGGTGGCACTTGCCCCGAAACGGATGAAATTATAGATATATACCAGCATAGAAATAATAGTAGCATTGATTACGGCCACTACAGATTCCTTTACTATTTGTTTCCAGGTGTTTTGGGCATCCAGCGAGCTGTTTGCCAGTCCTTGTACGATAAGTGCCGAGGACTGTGTTCCTACGTTACCGCCTGTTCCGCCGATAAGGGGGATATAGAGGGCCATTTCGGGATGTGCGGCAAAAGTACTGTCAAAGTTGCCCAGAATCATGGAGTTGCCTATTCCGCCTATCATGCCGATGAGCAGCCAGGGCAGACGGGCTGTAGTCTGGCGGAATACATTATCGTCTGTTTCCACGTCTTGTGACAAACCTGATGCCAGCTGGTAGTCGCGTTCAGCCTGTTCACGTACTTCGTCCATCACATCGTCTACCGTAATCCGTCCTACCAGGCGTCCGATACTGTCCACTACCGGAACGGCGACCAGGTCATATTTTTCAATGGTTTGTACCACTTCGTCTATAGGGGTATCTACATGGACGGATATCGGTTCTTTCCTCATCACGTGCTTCACTTTGGATACGGAAGGGCTGGTGATCATTTTCTTCAACGGGAACACACCGCGCAGCCGCTGGTCATCGTCTACTACATATACATAATAGATTTCGTCCATATCTTCCGCCTGGATGCGCATTTCCTTCAGACATTCGGGCATACTCCAGTTTTCGTTTACGATTACCATTTCGGTACCCATCAATCCACCGGCAGTGTCTTCGTCATATTTCAACAAATCGACAATGTCTCCGGCTTGTTCTATGTCTTCAATGTGTGAGAGGACTTCTTCTTGTTTGTCCTCGTCCATTTCACGGATAATGTCCACGGCATCATCCGAATCCATGTAGTCAACGAACCGTTTGGCGATTGTTTCAGAGGGAAGGATTTCCAGGAATTCCTTACGGGCGTCTTCGTCCATTTCGATAAGGACGTCGGCGGCAGTCTCATTGTCCAGTAACAGGTATATGAACCGTGCTTCTTCCGCATCCAGTTCATTGCACAGCTCTGCTATGTCGGCAGGATGTAGACCGGCAAGCAAGTCCTTAAGTTGCTCTGAGTCTTTTTGCTCGATCAGCTGCTCTACTTTTTCTAATTCCTCTTTATTCATCCTACTCTTCCGTTAATATAATAAATAGGTGTTATTCTTTCTTGTTTGTTCCTTTCCGGGCGATATCGTTACTGTAAACTATATCCGTTTTATTTTTCAGTGCCGCTTCCACTCTGTTAGTCAGTTCGATAAATTCTGATACAGACAACTGTTCCGGGCGTTTGTTGAAAATCAGGTCTGCGCTCAATGGATTCTCTTTGTCTAAAATGGAAGAAATAGAATTTCTCAAAGTTTTACGCCGTTGGTTGAATGTTGTTTTTACAATGAGCTTGAACAATTTTTCATTGCATCCCAGTTCCGTCGTTTCATTGCGTGTCATACGGATGACCGCACTTTTCACCTTGGGAGGCGGATTGAATACATGTTCGTGTACGGTGAACAGGTATTCTACTTTGTACCAGGCTTGTATCAGGATACTGAGAATGCCGTATGTCTTGCTTCCGGGACCGGCGGCAATGCGTTCGGCCACTTCTTTTTGGATCATTCCGGTACAACAGGGTATCAGGTCTTTGTAATCCAGCATTTTAAAGAATATCTGGCTGGATATATTATAAGGGTAGTTGCCGGTCAGAACAAAAGGTTTCCCGTCAAATAATTTTTCGAGGTTCAGTTTCAAAAAGTCGTCTTCAATGATATTATCTTCCAAGGCAGGAAAGTTCTCACGGAGATAGGTTACAGATTCATAGTCCAGTTCCACCACTTTTACCGCACGGTTTTTCTGCATAATAAACTGGGTTAGTACCCCCATCCCCGGTCCTACTTCCAAAATTGGCAAGTCAGGGCACACATCTACTGTATCGGCTATATCTTTTGCAATACTGAGATCTTTCAAGAAGTGTTGTCCTAGAAATTTTTTTGGCTTTACTAATCCCATTCCGTTATTTTTCTATCGTTTATAAATAGGTTTATTTCGCTAAGATAGTATCTTTGCATCGTGCAAAGGTAAACATTCTAAATTAATATACACAGATTTTGGAACGAACTCGATTAAAAAAGATTATAAATAAAGGTTTGCAGATTGCATTTCCGTTATTTTTGGGGGCTGCGATACTGATATGGATGTATCACGGATTCAATTTTTCCCGGGTATGGGAGGTCTTGGATGGAGGAATGAATTATTGGTGGATGTTAGTGTCATTAGTGTTTGGCGTGTTTAGTCATATTTTTCGTGGCTGGCGGTGGAAGCTTACGCTGGCTCCGTTGGGCGAGTATCCCAAAACATCCGATTGTGTGTATGCCATCTTTGTGTCTTATGCCGCCAACTTGGTTGTTCCCCGTGTAGGTGAGATTTCCCGTTGCGGGGTGTTGGCTAAATATGATGGTACATCTTTTTCCAAATCGCTGGGTACGGTGGTTGCGGAACGGTTGATTGATACGCTGTGTGTGTCGTTGATTACAGGGGTAACTCTTATAATGCAGGCAAGAGTGTTCGATACTTTTTTTAAAGAAACCGGCACGGATACCACGGTTTTGGCACAGGTCTTTACTTCGGGGCATTTCTATATTACTATCATCTGTGTGTTGGCTGTATTGGTACTGGCCTTTTTTCTGATCAGGAATGTGACGGTCTTTGCCAAAGTGAAAGGCATTCTCCATAATGTGTGGGTGGGTGTGCTGTCTTTGCGTCATGTAAAGCGGATGCCTCTGTTCATTCTTTATACCGTTGGCATTTGGACTTGCTATTTCCTGCAATTCTATGTTTCCTTCTTTTGTTTCGATTTTTCTGATGATTTAGGTGTGATGGCAGGATTGGTGATGTTTGCCGTAGGTAGCATTGCGGTAGTGGTTCCGACTCCTAATGGGGCGGGTCCGTGGCATTTTGCTGTCATAACGATGATGATGCTCTATGGAGTAGGAAAAGAAGATGCGGGAATTTTTGCCTTATTAGTGCATGGAATACAAACTTTTTTATTAATTTTGTTGGGTATATATGGATTAGCGGCTTTGCCGTTCACAAATAAAACTAAGAAGTTATGAGTACAATTCTCTCTCTCGCTCCGCAGAATGTGTGGAAGCATTTCTATTCATTGACTCAGGTTCCCCGTCCTTCGGGCTACTTGAAGAAGGTTCAAGAGTTCTTGCTGAACTTTGGAAAAAGTGTAGGCGTAGAGTCATTCCAGGACGAAGCCGGTAATATCATTTACCGCAAGCCTGCCACTCCGGGGATGGAAAACCGCAAGAAGGTGATTCTTCAGGCTCACATGGACATGGTTCCTCAGAAGAATAACGATACAGTGCATGATTTTGAAAATGATCCTATCGAGACTTACATTGACGGAGATTGGGTGAAAGCTAAAGGCACGACTTTGGGAGCCGATGATGGTATGGGTGTTGCCGCTATCATGGCTATCATGGAAGACAAGACGCTGAAACATGGTCCGTTGGAAGCACTGATTACTGCCGACGAAGAAACCGGTATGTTCGGTGCGTTCGGTTTGAAGCCGGGAACGGTAGACGGTGATATTCTGTTGAATCTGGATTCGGAAGAAGAAGGAGAATTGTATATCGGTTGTGCAGGCGGTGAAGACCTGACAGCAGTGTTGGAATATAAAGAAGTGGAAACAGATCCGGCTGACATTGCTTTGAAAGTTACCTTGAAAGGGCTGCGCGGTGGTCATTCCGGATTGGAAATAAATGAAGGACGTGCCAATGCCAACAAGCTGATGGCTCGTTTCATGAATCAGGTGATTACTTACGATGAGGCTTGTCTGGTTTCCTGGCAAGGTGGCAATATGCGTAATGCCATTCCTCGTGAATGTGAAGTGGTCATTACGGTTCCGGCTGATGAAGAAGCGGACGTACTGGACTATGTGAAGGAGTGCGAAGCATTGTGGAATGAAGAGTATCATGTACACGAAACTCCGATCAGCTTCAAGGCAGAACGTGTGGAATTGCCGAAGATGATGGTTCCCGATGAAATCAAAGATAATCTGGTGGATGCCATTTATGCTTGTCAGAATGGGGTGATGCGTATGATTCCTACTATTCCCGATACCGTGGAAACCTCTTCCAATCTGGCTATCGTTTCTATCGGTGGTGGCAAGGCGGAGATAAAAATCCTGGCCCGCAGTTCACGCGATTCAATGAAGGATTATCTGAATACTGCATTGGAAAGCTGTTTCTCTATGGCAGGCATGGAAGTGACCCGTTCAGGTGGTTATTCAGGCTGGGAGCCCAATGTGGATTCTCCTATTCTGAAAGCGATGAAGGAGTCTTATCAGGCACAATTCGGTAAGGAACCTGCTGTGAAAGTGATTCATGCCGGCTTGGAATGCGGTATCATCGGTGCGGTAGTTCCCGGCTTGGATATGATTTCTTTCGGTCCTACCTTGCGTTCTCCTCACTCGCCGGATGAACGCTGCTTTATTCCTTCTGTAGGTAAGTTCTATGACTTCGTAGTAGCTACCTTGGAAAATACGCCGGTAAAAGAATAGTCTTTAAGATCTTATAAAGATTTCGGGCGCGGACGATAGGGATTTCGTCCGCGCCTTTCTATTAATACTCCACTTTGTCACTTTTCTCTGTCCATTGTTGGAATGCCTTTATTGCCTCTTCCGCCAAAAGAATTTCGGAGGGCAGCTTGCGTGCTGAAGGTTTCAGGCTTAACTCATCATAGATAAAAGAGTCATCAAAACCTATATTCTTGGCATCCGTCTTGTTGTTTGCATAATACATTTTATCCAGTCGTGCCCAGTAAATGGCTCCCAGGCACATGGGACACGGCTCACACGAAGTATAAATTTCACACCCACTCAGGTTGAATGTTCCCAGTTTGGTTGCCGCCGCACGGATGGCGCTGACTTCCGCATGGGCGGTAGGGTCGCATTGAGAAGTGACACGATTGACTCCGGTAGCGATAATTTCTCCGTCCTTGGCGATAACGGCTCCGAAAGGACCGCCGCCGTTTGCCACATTCTCTATAGAAAGCTCAATGGCTTTCCGCATTAATTCTTCTTTCTTCATAGTGGTTTCATTTCTTTTTGTACAGAGCAAATATACGATATTTCCGGCTATATACTGCGGGAGAGGGCTTATTTTATTCGGAAACTGCCGCTTCATGTGTACACTTGTCGGTTTCTGCTACCATTGAGGTGATTATCAGTGCCTCCGGGGACATTGCCCTGTTTTTTGTTTCAGAAGCTTCAGCCTCTCCGCAAAAGCCCGTCAATAGGGCGAAGCGGCTGAAGGATTGCCTTTGGAAATTTCTTCAGCTCGATTATGGAAGCTTCAGTTTTTGGCTGTTCGGGATGTGTCTCTGTGTAAGTTCATTTTTTCTAGTGCTTTTATACCTGTTGGAAATGATGTTACTATTAGGAAGAGTTTGCTTTGTGCCGTAATGGCTTTATTGCTTCACCTTAGTGAAGCAGCCGTTTCACACAGGTGACAACGGATCTTCACCAGAGTGGGATGGCGTGTTCACCTAGGTGATGGACAGAAAATACAAACTTATCCTGATGAAAGAGAATATGTTTCCGGTTGTGTCAGTTTGCTTATTTAGGGGTGCGATACGGTGACAAATGCCTGGATATAGGACTTTTGAAGCATTGGGGAACCAGTCTGTGCGGAGTATGCATACTCTCAAAGGATGCGGCTGAAGGATTTTTCTTCGGGCTGAAGCTTTTTCTGGTGTAATTCTTCAGCCGGAATGCCCACTGGCAAAGGGTTTGCGGAGAGGCTGAAGCTTTTGAAGGAATTTTCCTTTCCTTTTTTCTTGTATCACAAATTTGCTGAATACTCCTGGTTTTCCGTAATGCGTCGGCCCGGGCTAATACTTTGCACCCTTTCGGGTATATTATACGAAAGAAACTAATAAATTATACCCATTAGGGTGTAATTGTCGAAGCTTTATTTATATTTGTAATAGTCTGAAGTATTTTATTTGACTATCAGCGTATTATATGAAACTCGCATGAGAATGGGCAACGGATAAGAAAAAGGCAAACTGTTTAGAATCACCATATTCCTCATGCTTTCAAATAGCTCTTTATCTTTCTGCAAAGATAGTGTTTTTCCCGTGAATACCGGAATTTTCCGGGCATAATCTTACGGTGATTCAAAAAAATCCATATCGGGCATAACCGCCATACCGTAACCGGGTTCACGTAACTCACAGGCAAAGGTAGCCCGTGTTCTTTCGTACAAGCAAGGTCAAGCCCTCCGGGTGGCGTGGAAAAATCATCCTCGCCCCGGAGGGCTTCGGTATTTTTCCCGCCAACCTTGCATGTACGGAACACGACCTTTTATAGCCTGTAGTTACGGGAACTCCGGCCCCGAAAAGCCGGACCAACAAAAAACAATTGTTATGTTACAGGCAACCAAGAACAAGTATGATGTCGAAACGCTCAAAAGACTGAACGTTTCATACGACCATGAACATTGGCTGACACAGGAAGACGTGGATATGGCCAACCGTTATGTAGAACTCATCGAGCGGACACGTTCGGAAACCAACCCCCAAATCGGGGACAGACTGGTATATGTAACCGAGCACGGGGATTACTATGGAAACGCCCTTATTGATGATGACAAGCACGTGAAGAAAGGGTACCTTTCCGTGTGCGAACAGCCGTATGTACCCTTCGTTTGGGAAGAAAAGGGTAACATCCGCCTGAATGTCAGCGGCGGGATGTTCCACTCCGTAGATCCGAAGGAACTGAAATTCCTGAAATGGACGGAAGGAGCCTTCAAGGACTGGGGGCATTGCGGGGCGTGCGGCAACGGAACGGTGGCGTTCAAGGCAAGAGTGCCGTTGTGGTTCTATGCCGAGCCCAATCCCAAGTATGGGAACTTCACGACCGAAACCTACCGGAAATTTTACCTGAACAAAAGGGATGAGCCGGAGGAAGGCTACCGTTATCACGGTGACGGGATTGCTTTCCGGGATGAAGCTGAGTTGCAGCAATTCCTGCAAGACTACGAGGGGACAGTATTCAAGGGAAACTGGGAAAACCAAATCGTGCTGTGGTGCTTCCGCAGGGAATATGTCTTCCTGCCATTGTCGGAATGGGAAAAGGTTGATGCCCCGGCAGTGGAGAGAAGACTCAATTTCCATCCCGAGCAGGTAAAGATTGTCAAGGATATGGAGAAGCACATCACTTATTTCCACCGTATCCAACCACAGGATTTCTAACACATAAAATCAAACAGATATGCAGACAACATCATTCAAACCCGGCAACGCTCCCGACCTGCTTTCAGGCATATTGAGCGTACAAGTAAGAAACGAGGACAAGATTACCGAGCAAGACCGCCAGTTTTGCCAGAACCAGCAGGACATGCTCTACAAGACGCTTGACCAAATAGACCGTTGGTATGCTATCTTCAAGGAAGAGGCAGAGCAATACCGGGCGGAACGGAACTTCTCATACGACGACAACGGCAAGATTTCCATGCGTGACTTCTATTCGCTCAGAAGCGGAAAGGACGACTACTCGCACAACGAATTCAAGCCGTTCGACATTCTCAATGACTTGGTAGACAAGAACCACAACGCCAACTCGAATTTCGCCAACCGCATCATCGCCTACTTCAACAGGACATACAACGTGTCGGTGCCCGAGCAAAGGATAGATGAAAAGACACTCCGCATGGGTTTCCGTCCGGTCTATGGGACATACGTGGATGCGGTAATCGAACATTTGGGCGGCAAGAGTTTCCGGGAAACGGCGGTGGAAGAACTGCTTGCCAGAGTCGCCAAAGTAGTCAAGCCTTCCTGCTGGAGCAAGGTCAAGACGGAATTGAAAAAGGACAGGATTGTCTTTCCCGAAATTATCCGCTTTGATGATTATTACCTGCAATACAACAAGTGTCAAATCAGTTACAACTACGGTGGAGGGTTGGAAACCCTATGCGCGGGTATCGCCTACGGTGCGGATGACGTACTATGTGGCAACTCAAGTATGATAATCCATTTTGATCATAACGATGTGTCCGTCACTGACTGGTATAATCTCACGACCACCAACGCCGAGCAAATCAAGTTCTACAAGAACGGACGCATTGACGTCAAGTTCAAGGACAGCGCGGCGGCTGAAAGCTGCTTCAGGCGTTTACGGCTTGATGAAATCACATTATCGGAAAACTGACCATGAGACAAAATCCACTGCACCCCGTAAGGCAACCCTTGCGGGGTGTTTTCATTTCCAACCATAAGCGATTAAAGATATGTACGCCATCATACCCCAACAGATACCGCAGGACAGACGGGCCGAGGTCAACGAAAAGATTCTTTTCGCCATAGACTCCGGCAAGGACCTGATTCCGGCGGAAAGCATCTACAACTGCTATACCGGCATCGGCGGGCTGCACAACCTGAAACAGTCCGATTTTGCCAACTACAACGAGTACGCGGAAGCCAAGAAGGAGTTCGAGATGGGCCAGTTCTTCACCCCGCACGAGGTGTGCCGGGACATGGTGGATATACTGTGCCCGGTTCCGTCAGAAATGATACTTGACATGTGCTGCGGCATGGGCAATTTCTTCAACCACCTTCCGAACCATCACAATACCTACGGTTTCGACATAGACGGAAAGGCGGTGGCTGTTGCCAGGTATCTCTACCCGGACGCCCATATCGAGAAATGCGACATCCGGCAATACTACCCGGAACAACGCTTCGATGTGATTATCGGCAATCCGCCTTTCAACCTGAAATTCGATTACAGGCTGTCACAGGAGTATTATATAGACAAGGCCTACGACGTGCTCAACCCGGCAGGCATCCTGATGGTCATCGTCCCCTGCTCGTTCATGCAGAGCGAGTTCTGGGAAAAGACGCGCGTAAAGGATATCAACGACCGCTTCTCTTTTGTCGGACAAGTGAAGTTGAATCCCAACGCCTTCGCTCCCACAGGAGTCCATAACTTCAACACGAAAGTAATGGTGTTCCTGCGCAAGTCGCTGCACATCGAAATGCAGCCCTACAACGCGGAGGAGTTCATTCCCATGTCAGAATTGAAAGAACGCATCCGTGAGGCAAGGCAGATGAAACACAGGCTGCGCTTTGAACTGATGCGCGAAACCAACCGGATCGACAAGGAGGAACTGGAAGTATTCGAGTACAAACTCGCCAAATACATGTACGAGTTGAAAGCCCATGCCAGACTGAACAGACACATTGACAAGGCGGAAGCACTGGTCACAAAGTTCCGCAACCAGAAGCCGCCGGAAAACGCCACCCGGGAACAGGTAAACCAATGGGAGAAGAACAAGCTGACCACGGGCAAGGTGCTCGGTATCATCCGCAGGTATATTACCACGCAGAATGTCGTGCCACGCAAGGAAGTGGCTTTGGTAAAGACCTCCTACGGATTCAAGCTGAAACAGTACGCCCCGCGACTGTTGGATAAGGTTCCGCACAAGGCGGCGGGCATCAACGACCTCATGTTAGGACGAGCCGAACTTCCCGTGCCGGAACTGCCGACAGAAAAGAATATGCACCAGATTCGCGCGGCGGAAAAACTGATTCGCAAGAAACGCAGGCAATACGAAATCCAGAACCGGCAGTTTGCTGATATGTGCCCCGATCCATTTCTGCAAGAATATCTCGACCGCACCACTTTCAGAAACAAGGACGGTGAGATCTGCGAATTTACCTCACTTCAAAAGCACGACCTGAACCTTGTATTACAGAAACGATACGCCCTGCTCAATTGGCAACAAGGCTCCGGCAAGACCGCCGCCGTGTATCACCGTGCCAAGTACCTGCTCAAATTCCATAAGGTACGCAATGCCGTCATACTGGCACCCGCCATCGCCACCAACATGACATGGATACCCTTCCTTACCATAAACCGGGAGAAGTTCCGTCTGGTAAGGAACAGTGTCGACCTCGAAACGGTACCCGAAGGCGTGTTCATCGTACTCTCCACCTCCATGCTCTCCAAACTGAAACGGGGGCTGGCAAGGTTTGTCAGACGCACCTCCGGGAAACTCTGCCTGGTTTTCGACGAATCCGACGAGATAACCAACCCGTCCTCACAACGGACAAGGCATGTCCTGAGTATCTTCCGCCGTCTCAAATACAAGATACTTGATACAGGCACGACCACGCGCAACAACATCGCGGAACTTTACAGCCAGTTCGAGTTGCTGTACAACAACTCCGTCAACATGGTCTGCTGGTGCAGTCAAATACACCATGAGAACAGGGACAAGGAGATAGAGGAAGAAAGCAACCCGCGCTACGGCGAACCGTTCCCCGCTTTCAGGGGACACGTACTCTTCCGTGCCTGCCATTGCCCCGGAAAATCCACCGTGTTCGGCATAGAGAAGCAGAACCAGGACGTGTATAACAAGGAGGAACTGGCGGAACTTATCGGGAAGACCATAATCACCCGCAAGTTCAGGGATTTTGCAGGCGAGAAGTACAAGATACGCACCCACACGGTCAGCCCGGCAGAAGGCGAACACGAGGTTTACCGCGTCATCATCGAGGAGTTCTGCCGTATCTGCGAGCTGTATTACAACAGCACTGGGGACACGAAGAAGGATGCCGGACTCAGGCTTATGCGGCAGATCAAGCTGCTCATCAAGGCCTGCTCCGTCCCGCACCTGATAGAGGGTTATTTCGGCGACGGGATTCCGAACAAGACAAGGTATATAGAGAAACTGGTGCGGAAGATTCCCGGCAAGGTGGCCGTCGGCTGTACCTCCATAGCCGCATTCGACCTTTACGAGAGCCATCTCCGCGAGTGCTTCCCTGACCGTCCGCTGTTCGTGGTCAAGGGAGACGTGGCGTTCAAGAAACGGCAGGGCATCGTGACGGAGTTCGACTCCACCGTCAACGGCATACTGGTCTGCACCCAGCAGAGCCTGAGCAGTTCGGTGAACATCCCCACCTGCAATGACGTGATACTGGAATCTCTCCAATGGAACATCCCGAAGATGGAGCAGTTCTACTTCCGTTTCATACGCCTTGACTCCAGGGAACTGAAGGACGTGCATTACGTCACTTACAAGGATTCCGTGGAGCAGAACCTGATGGCGCTGGTGCTTACCAAAGAACGCCTGAACGAGTTCATCAAGACCGGGGAGGTGAAGGAACAGTCGGACATTTTCGAGGAGTTCGACGTCACCATGTCCGTCATCGAGAGCTTGCTGGTCAGGGAACGGGACAGGGAGGGCAAGATACACATAAGCTGGGGAAGCCAGCGCATGACAAATTAAAAATGAAAAACCATGAGCAACCGCAGATTCCATTCCACAGGCAAAGGTAACTCCGCCCCCTTACCGGCTGGGCAAGGTCAGGCCGCAAGCGGTTTCCGGGGAAATCGTCCTCGCCTGGGGCTCCGGTATTTCCCCGGAAAACCCTGCCCTGCCGGGGTGCGGACCTTTTGGAGCCTGTGGAATGAAATCCCCGGTTCCGCATCAACAACTGTAATATAAAAGATTATGGACTTGAATCAGGCAGAAGTGGCAGTGACCACGCAGCATCTCATCGACATCCGGCAGGAAAGGGACAGCCTGCTGCAAATGTCCGATTTCGGCGACATGGGGGAATTCCTGTGTACCTGCTCCGACCTCTTCCCCGAAGAGGAGACCCCGGAATACAGGTACACGAGATGGGAGGAAATCCCGGCCCCGCTTATCAACAGGGAATGGCTCTGTCCCAACTTTTTCGAGATAAGGGAGGCGATGGAACAGCTGGAGGAACCCGACAAGGAGTGGTTCTTCGACTGGTGTGCCCGTTACGGGCACGACATCAGCACGGAAGACCCGCACCTGCTGGTGGCGCATTACCTGGAACTGTTCGGGAACACGGCCTATATTGACGATGACCCCTGCCCGGAAAGCGGGGATGACGGCCTGCTGTATTATCCGGGCATATCATATAATTATTTCGACACGGGCATTCCCCGTTTCGAGGTATTCGATGACAATTACGATTAAAAGAAAACGCTTATGAACATCAATTTTCTCGGACCGGTCTTCCCGACAGACTGCTTCACGCAGATGGCTTTCGTGGAAATCCTGAACATCATCCTGATCTCCGACAATATCATGGACGTGAACAGGATGCTTATCGGGAGAAACACCAATCCCGCTTTCGGATCGCTGTCGGGACATTTCCGCTGGTCTTACGCAAACGACCATTTCACGCTGTGGCAACGTGTGGAATACAATTCGCCAATCTGCTTCGGGCAGCGCATATTCAGCATCCATTTCGGTATGCTGGCAAGCCGTGACAGGAAAAGGGACAGCATGACATTCAACTGAAAAAGGATATGGATACAATAACGATAGGAAACAAGGAAATCGCAATGATGGCTTTCGACAGGTTACGCAAGGAGGACAAGACGGATTCCGCGTTGCGGCTTGCCCGGTGCCTGCTTCGAGACACAAGCATATCGCTCGGTATCGGTGACATAGACTGGGACATCGACATGGCGATACGGCAATGCGGAGGCGAGCCGAGGACAGGCTACAGGCATACTGCGTATTTCCACTTCAACCGAGATACGGAGATGGAGAAGGAAAGATACGACAGGATTGTGAAAGAACTGTATGGATAATGAAACAACAGCGGAGGCGGCCGGAAGGTCGCTTCTGTCATTCATAACGGTATGTACGGGAAAAAGAACCCTGCCGTACACAGGTAAAGACAATGGAAGAACAGAAAACACTCACGTTGGATTTCGTAAAATCCCTCATGGAGCAGTCCTACACGCTCCTATGGACTGATTATAATGACAATCTTGACAATCACCTTGACATCATTCGGCGATGTCTGGAAAAACAGAACTGCGATTGCTTGTGGGAAAAGGTGGATGAATGGTATGGTGATGCGGAGTGGACGGCAGTGCGCGAAATCATAGACAAGCTGAAGGAGGAATGTACCGAATCCAACGGTTTTGACGAAGATGAGGTAGATGCCTTCTTCGATGAACACGATGATGAAATCCGGGACGAGATTTACAGCCGGAACGATTCGGATGTGTTGAAAGACCTGATAAGGAACACGGACGACATCCCCATCCGCGTGGAGATGTATTCCAACTACGACTGCATCAACTCCAACTGGTTTGAATCGCAGGGCGGCTACAGCTACGAGGAATCCTACTTCGGGGATGTGGTAGACAGCCTGAACCTCAATCCGGCGCAAGTGAAGAAACTCCTGACAAGCCACGGCTACAAGGTTCACGGGCGTTTCCCGAACCGTAAAGGCAGGAACGGAAAGGAACAGGTCTCATACGAACAATTCTACACGGAACTTATCAATTCCTGTTGCGGAGCGAACCTGCTGGTCTATATCGGCAGGGTAAACCTGAAGGAGTTGTATGACGCCAACTTCTCGCTGAAAGAGGTCATCATCCCCAAGGGGAACTGTTGCGGGCTGTTCAGTTCCACGTATGGCGGCGGAAGCCTTCTTGAAATGGAACTGAAGCAGGATGTGAGGCTGAAACTGGAAGTCAAAGACTATCACGGCTTTTCTTTCCGTCTGGATGACGAGCGTACTGAGTATGACTACTCCATACAGCATGTATATGGCGTGGATGACTCGTTTTTCAACAACAATGTCAGAATCGTTTCGTAACGGCAAATCAATTATAAACAATCAAATCACAAGAATTATGGCAAAGTATGATGTAAGAGTAAGGTATGCCTTCGAGGGCACTTACACGGTAGTGGCTGAAGACCACGAGGAAGCAAGGCAAATGGTGTCGGAAGATTGCGGGCTGGTACTGGGCGGCAATATCCACACGACACGTGATGACGAGGAGGTGGTGGACTGGCATTTCGGGGTCCACCCTGACATGCAGTTGCTTTCCGTAACCCAAAGGAACAAAAGTGAGGCTCCGGCATTCATTGGTTTCAGCAGGAGAATCGAGGAACTGCGCAAGGATATAATCAATGAGATACGGCAGTTGCTCCATGCCCACTGCATGAACGAGATACGGTTTCCCGAAGAAGAGAGCGACCTGGTCTGGGTGATATGGTTCAACGACAATGGAGAACCGTATGAGTGCCGTGTGATAGGGCTTCATGTGACAGACAGCAGCCTGACGGTCATTGCCGAAGAGAAGGAAGGCGGTTATGAGGTGGAATGTTACAGCCCGTTTGAACTCGGAGCGAGGAACATCGACTGGCTCCACGAAATGTATGATGCCGTGTGGAGGCAACTGGAGGGCGGAGAGGAGGTCGAACCTGAAACGGAAGAATCATGAAATACCAAGCGGAAAATGCAGTCTCCAGCTTCTTCTACTATATGTGGAACGCTTGGAGCAAGGAGGAATGCAAGGTCGTGTTCGGAGGAATGTACAAGCATTTTTGGGATAAATGGAACACGCAGGCGGAAAAGTCCATCTATGGCGCGGCAGAACGGTTCTACTCCGAATTGTCAGAGAACAACCAAAGACTGCTGGTAGAACGTGCCGTATCGCTCTATGACGGCAAGGCGTTTCGTGAAAAGCCTGATGATTCGGAAATCCTTGTATGCAGTGAATGCGGCTCACTACAGGTCGAGATACAGGTCTGGGTAAATGCCAACACGGATGAATACCTCAGCGATGTGGATGACGACAGTGACGGGACATGGTGCGCCGAGTGCGAGAGGCATATAGATTTTTGCCCCAAGACCGAGTTCATCCAGCAAATGCAGGGCTGGTGGGATTCATGTGGTATCGCTACAATGGAACGGATTACGGGATTGAAAGTACATGATTATCCATTGTCCGATGCTTCACAGGCATTTGCCGGTGCTGCCCGAACATGGTGGGACAACCGGGACTATGACGAGAAGCGGAAAATCTATAACGAATATAACTCTGAAAATGAATGATATGGGAGAAAACATCATCACCTTGATCTGCAACTCATGCAGTTGCGGCAAGACAGAAGCACAGGAGTATCTGGACTCCGAACTTCAGAACCTGCGCGAGTTGCAGGAACTGGACGACTTGAGGGAAAGCGACATAGAACTTGCTTGCAGCAACCTCGGCCTTGACCTCGACTATCAGGAATATTTTATCAACCGCCTCGCAGGGGCATAAAAACTTACGGCTATGGCTTATTTTCAGAACATACACAGTCTGGCGGACTTGAAGAAGGAGTACCGCCGACTGGCATTGCAGCACCACCCGGACAAGGGTGGTGACACTGCCGTCATGCAGCAGGTGAACGTCGAGTTTGAAAAACTCTTCGAGGTGTGGAAGGACTCCACGGCTGTATCTGCCAGCTCCACCGGCTACGAATACGACTATTCCGGGGCCACGGCAAAGGAGTACACCGAATATGTGTATAACGAATACCGTTGGAAAGGCCGCAATTACAAGGGACAGCACGCCCCCGAGATTGTGGAACTGGTGCGGTCCTGGCTCAAGGAAACCTATCCCATATACAGGTTCTCCGTCAGGCGGGAGAACTACAATTCCATCTACATCAAGCTGATGAGCGCGGACTTCGAGGCGTTCACCAAGGAATCCGGCAAGGTGCAGGACACCATCAACCACTACAACATAGAGCGGAATCCTGACCTTACAGACCGCGCAAAGGAGGTGATGATGAATGTCTGCGACTTTGTCATGTCGTACAACTTCGACGACAGCGATGCCATGACGGACTATTTCCATACCAATTTCTACCTGACATTGGGCATAGGCAGCTACCGTAAGCCTTACAAGGTGGAACTGCCCAAGCTCGCCTGCAAGGGAAAGGACAAGCCGGAAGTGTTCAAGCATCCCGAAGGGGCGGCGCACAAGGCTCTGCGGCAGGCATTGGGTACGGCACGGTTCGGTTTCATCGAGCACAGGAGGCATATCGGCGAGATGATACTCGGGGAAGACCATTACGACTCCCAAGGCGAGCACTATTTCTGGCCGAAAGAGTATTCAAGTGCCAAAACCGCTCAGAAGAGGATTGACAAGCTGGAGCAGGCAGGAGTACGATGCAAACTCACCGGGTACAATGGCGGCTACATCCGTTTTCTCGGCTATACCCCGGAAACAGAGGCTTTGCTGGAACAGGAACGGCACGAGGTCGTTGTTGCGCATCAGGCTTGGAAGGCAAGGCAAGTAACAACCAACTAAAATCACAGATATGGAACCAAAAATATTAAACGAATGGTGGAACAAGCAACCCGATGGATTGAAACAGGCATTCTCGCTCTATCCTGACAAACGATGGAAAGAGTCAGATCTTTTCCTAAAAATCAATATCCGTAACTATTGTTACCTGAAAAAAGAAAGACTGCTTACTGAAGACAAAGAACGGACGATGCTCAGCGAGATAGTATGCGAACTGGCTGATACTGAACTGTGCTGTATGAACGGAAAGACACTCGGAGACATGTGTGATACGGATGGAGCTTTTCTGGAAGAATACCAAGAGCAATTCAACCGTGTGTATGACAATATCGAAAGGAATGTATCAGACTATATGTATGAACAGGTAAAAAATGAATGAATCATGAAAACCAAAGTATTGAAATACAAGTTTGACGGGAATACCGTCGTTGCTCCTTATATGGAGCTGGAAGCGTATGCGGAAAACGTGTACCTCTCGTTATCGGAAAAGAACGAGTTTGGAAATGAAAACTATGATCATTTCCATGTGGTCTGCAAGGTTGAGAACGTCTATTTCTCCTGCGGGCAGTATTCCCGGGAAATGCTCGGCAAGGAAGAATACAAGGAAAAAATTGTCGGTTACTGCAAAAACTGGGTCGAGAACACGCTCCATGATGCGGAAAACGGGAACCATGTATCCCTTCTGTCTATCCGTGTTTTTGAAGAACTCGGACTTGATACAGCTCCTTTGCTGCAAGCCCGTGAAGCGTACAAAAAGAAGCAGGAACAAAGACGATTGGAGCAAAAAGAACAGGAAGAAGAGAAGCGCAGGCTGGAGGAAGCGAAGTGGCAACAGACACTTGACGATGGGAAACAGAACTTCCTGAATGGGAATGAGATTACAGCGGAAATTTTCCTTGAGATAGCCAAGCGGGACGGCTTTGAAATCCATATACGGACTAAAGGCACATTCAACCGCCATGTGAAAAGGTTGGATAAATCCGGGCGCATCTGGTGGAGCAAGAAGCGCGGTTGCCGTACACCCGATTTTTCCGGCTGCCACACGGCTATTGCCGCTTACCTGACCTTTCTGGAATCAGTTGTCGAACACTAATCCTCCCAGCATTAGAACACGAGATACGCTCTGCGGTGGAAAGCCATACCGAAAAACCAATACGATAATTCAAACAATACGACCGATTATGACGAACCAAGAATTGATAAAGTTATTAAGAACCAAAGGTTATAAGAGAGTAACCGTTGAAACCGACAACGGCGAAGTAAAAACATTCTACACCTATCGCCGTGGATTGCATATCAATGCCACGGAAGACCTCTCTTTCCATATCGTGCCTCCATTGCAAAGTTTAGGATTGGGACGGTTTGCCACGTGTGCGACCAAAGACGGGGCAAGTTCCCAGACTGGAACGGATTATCCCGGACTGTTTTTCCCACGCCTGCTGTCGTTCCTGCAAGGGGAAACAAGTGCTGAAAAGATAATAGACGATGTCGTCACATGAACAAATACACGGAGCTATATTTTATTTCCCACCCTGCAAAGGTAGCCCCGTGCCCTGTGTATCCTGCAAGGTCGAGCCCCTGCGGGGTTGGCTGAAAGAAAATCATCCTCGCCACGGCTGCGGTATTTTCTTCCGCCAAACCTTGCCGGATACGGACACGGGACAGTCAGGCAGGCGAGAAATAAAAATACCGGCTCCGGGAGCCGGACGTGTTTAACAGATAAAATACAAGATTATGGCAAATTTGGCAGTATTGGAAAGACAACAACAGTTTGACTTCCAGCAGAACGGAATCGAAGTGATGAATTTCGAGACATTACAGCGTACCTACAAGGAGAACGACATCTACAACAACCCGGTGCAGGGCATCTACCATTACCAGGTCATCCAACGCATGATGGATATCTGCGGGAAGTACAACCTTGACTACGAGGTGGAGGAAATCTTCGCCGCCCAGAACAGGAACAAGACACAACCCGGCGTGAGCATACTCCCGCAAGTGGAACAAATCCACGGGGAAAAAGCAGTGGAAGCGCACATACTCCGCCGTATTTTCACCACCATCCGCATCAAGGATTGGGAAACTGACGAACTGACGACCACGCTTGTCGTGGCCTACCACCAGGACGGGGTACAGGCGGCAATAGGCCCTTGTGTGAAAATCTGCCATAACCAGTGCATCCTTTCCCCGGAGAGAAGCGTGTGCAATTACGGGAAGAAGAAGGTGACTACGGAAGAGTTGTTCAACACCGTGGACGGCTGGATGGCAAACTTCGAGGTGAACATGAACGAGGACATCGAACGGATACAGAGATTGAAACGCAGAGTTATCTCTCTGGAAGAAATATATATGTATATAGGACTGTTGACGGCACTGCGTGTTTCCCACGACAGCGCGGACAAGAACCTTTCTTCCTCCGTAGAAACCTATCCCCTGAACCAGGGACAAATATCAGTATTCACGGAAGAGGTGCTGAAGCTGACCATGACAAAGGGGCAGATTACCGCCTGGGACCTCTACAATGTAGCTACGGAGATATACAAGCCCGGGAAGACAGATTTTCCGGCTCTGATTCCGCAGAACGGGGCGATGGCGGAACTGTTGCTGTCACGCCTGCCCGAAGAGGCGGAAATCGTCGAAGCCATTCCGGTAGACTGAACGGATGGATACCTTTGAAACCACAAAAGAGGGAGAACCTGACGGTCTGATGCCGAAAGATTCTCCCTATTCTTTTACATCCAATATCAGCGTACAAACAACCTGTTCTTTGATGAATCTACGGATGAGCAGCTGGTACAGTTCCGTAAAAAACTACGGATGAAAAAGGAAAAATATACGGCATTAGAACATGAAATCCGTTCTGAGATGGAAATCATGCAGGAAAAACAATATGATAATTCAAATAATTGCATTTTTGGTAATGAAGAAAGACTTTAATCCAATATGATTTATTACATTTGCATTATAAATAAATGATATTCAATTTGTTCATGATGGATAAATTACAGATTGGATGAAGCAATTATTATTTGAACAAATCTGATATGGGAAGAGTTAAAGCAATGATGATGGAGCAGGAGGATGGTTTAATGCATTCATTTGAAGAGGATAAAAATGTCTGTGCAAACCATTTTAAGGATTCGTATCTGCAAACTTATATTAATAGTAGTGGACATTCTGGAAAATGTTCTTATTGTAAAAAAAGACATAATAAAGTGCTTTCAATGAAAGTTTTTATGAATTTTATTGAAAGTAAACTTGCGCAAAGACTATGTCCTTTGGATGAAGCCAATTTGCCTTTGGCGAGTTCATATTATGATGATGAGGACGAGAAAATTCCGGGATTCAGTCGTGCAGGATGCTACGTTATACCCAATAGTGCAGAAAGATATGAAAGTGTAGAGGATCTTATGTGTGAATATGGTCTTTATACTTCAAATGATAGCTTAAATGAAGATATTGCTTCTTGTTTCAATTACGATGAATTGACAAAAAATGATGTTTTTGAAGAGGATTTGGATGAAGAATTGTCCTATGAATGGGATAATTTTGTTAAAATGGTAAAATACCAAAAACGATATACATTTTTCCAAGATCCTTATTTTATACGTCAGGAAGAATGGAAAGATGATATTCTGACAGAAATAAATCAACTTTGTTGTAATATTTTAATAACAGAACTCCCTTCGGGAACTACTATTTTTAGGGGACGCCCTAATGATGACCCTAAAAACCCAAAGACATCGTTCAAGGATTTGACTGCGCCACCGGTAGAATTTGCTAAAGAAAATAGAATGAGTGCAACTGGCATTTCTATGTTCTATGGTGCATTAGATTCAGCAACACCAGTTGCAGAAATAAGAAACTATAATTCTGGCGCAGTCATAGATTTAGGCGAATTCGTTCTGAAAAAAGAACTTGTGGTTGTTGATTTGTTCAAAATACCAGAAAACTTGTCTTTTTGGATGCCCCAATATTTCAGAGAATACAAATTCCTTAAAAAATTCCATTCTGAAATAACTAAACCCATTACAAAGAATCCAGGAATAGAATATGTTCCGACACAGATATTCACAGAATATATTAGATTCATGAATAGCAAACATATTGACGGAATCATATATAAAAGTTCACTTACAGGTAAGAAAAATATTGTGTTGTTTTATGATAATACCACGACAGCGGATATTCTGGATTTGAAAAATGTTAGTATGGTGTGATTCTTATTCTAAAGAAGTACATGATTACAAAAGCCCTTTCTTGAATTCAAGAAAGGGCTTTTGTAATCATGGTATGTATAGTAATTTGTATTCCACTTTTCTCCTCCGTTCAATGCTTGGTACCACTTTCCCCTTGTAGCACCGGAATGAGACATACTCATTGTAAATGTCCCTGTCCCCGGCTTCCAGCTTTTGAATAAGCCTACTCTTGGGAATCTTTCCATTGCCTACCAAACGGTAATACCCGACATTATAGGATAAGGTGGCGACCAAAAGTTATCCAAACCAAAATATTATCCCAACTTGACTTTTTACTATATTGAAT